>Ga0207674_10000434_pt1 | contig 54449 bp, 39 predicted proteins | sample KBSCornC72_FD_184303 | JGI IMG/M metagenome (GOLD analysis project Ga0207674, IMG submission 184303) | Corn rhizosphere microbial communities from Kellogg Biological Station, Michigan, USA - KBS Corn C7-2 (SPAdes) (version 2) | ecosystem: Host-associated > Plants > Roots > Rhizosphere > Soil ... | reverse complement strand
CTTCGTCGCTTGCGCTCCTCTGGGCAGGCGCTTCGCTCAGGATGACAACCGTGACCACTCGCGCTACCGGCAGCTTCGACGTCAAGATCACACCGCTCGCCACCGACTCCCCCGCCGAAGGATCCACACTCGGCCGCATGTCGATCGACAAGAAATTCCACGGCGACCTCGAGGCCACGAGCACCGGTGAAATGCTCACCGCCGGTACGGCGATCGAGAGCTCCGCCGGCTACGTGGCGATCGAGCGCGTCACCGGCTCGCTGCACGGCAAGCGCGGCACGTTCGCCCTGCAGCACAACGCCACGATGACGCGTGGCACCGGTGCCCTGAACATCATCGTCGTGCCGGACTCCGGTACGGGCGAGCTCACCGGGCTCTCCGGCACCCTGGGCATCGAGATCGCTGGCGGAAAGCACGCCTACGTGTTCGAATACACCCTCGACTGAACGCGTGATGTCACGTTAGGCGCCAAGCACCTTCACCACTCATCCACGGAGATCCATGTCCCCGTTCCTCGCCGAGCTGTTTGGTACCGCGGTCTTGATCCTGCTGGGCGATGGTGTCGTTGCGAACGTCGTGCTTCGTGAGACGAAAGGCCACAACTCCGGCTGGATCGTGATCACGGCCGGGTGGGCGTTTGCGGTCACGATCGCGGTGTACTGCGTGAACAGCATCAGCGGCGCGCACCTCAATCCCGCCGTGACCATCGCGCTGGCGGCGACTGGTGCCTTTCCGTGGACCCAGGTGCTTCCCTACATCGTCGCGCAGGTGCTGGGCGGATTCCTCGGTGCCGTGATGGTGTGGCTGGCCTACCTTCCGCACTGGGGCGTCACGCCGGAAGCCGACCGAAAGCTCGCCGTGTTCTCGACGATCCCGGCGATCCGTAAGCCCGGGCCGAACTTCCTCTCCGAGGCCATCGGCAGCTTTGCGCTCGTGCTCGGGATTCTTGCCGTCTTTTCGCCGGGTAACTTCGTTCCCGGGTCGGACCTCGCGAAGGGCTTCGGTCCCGTGCTCGTCGGGGCAATCGTGTGGGCGATCGGTCTGTCGTTAGGCGGTCCGACCGGATACGCGATCAATCCGGCGCGTGACCTCGGTCCCCGCATCGCCCACCTCGTGCTGCCGATCCCGGGGAAGGGCAGCTCCGATTGGAGCTACTCGTGGATACCGATCCTTGGCCCGATCGCTGGCGGGGTGATCGCCGCATTCACCTACAAGCTCATCTGGAAGGCATGAAACACATTCTCGCGCTCGACCAGGGCACCACGAGCTCCCGCGCGATCGTCTTCGATCACGCCGGCTCCATCGTCGCCGTCGCCCAGAAGGAATTCCCGCAGATCTTCCCCAAGCCAGGGTGGGTGGAACACGACCCGCGTGACATCTGGTCCTCGCAGGCCGGCGTGGCCGCGGAGGCGCTCACGAAGGCGCGCGTCCGAGCGGAAGACATCGCGGCAATCGGGATCACGAATCAGCGGGAGACCACACTCGTCTGGGATCGCGCGACCGGCGAGCCGATCATGAACGCGATCGTGTGGCAGGATCGACGCACGGCGGCAATCTGCGACCGATTGCGCAAGCAGAAGCTCGAGCGCGTCATCCGTCGCAAGACCGGCCTCGTCATCGACGCGTACTTTTCGGCCACGAAAGTTCAGTGGATGCTGCAGAACGTGAAGGGGGCGAAGGCCAGGGCGAAGGCCGGCGATCTCGCGTTCGGCACCGTGGACTCGTGGCTCGTGTGGAATCTCACGGGCGGCAAGGTGCACGTCACGGACGTCAGCAACGCGTCGCGGACGATGCTGTTCGACATCGCGAAGGGGCAGTGGGACGACGAGCTGCTCGAGATCTTCGGTGTCCCGCGCTCGATGCTGCCCGACGTGCGCTCCTCGAGCGAGGTGTACGGGCGCACCGACCTGTTAGGCATGCCGGTGCCGATCGCGGGTATCGCCGGGGACCAGCAGGCGGCGCTCTTCGGGCAGGCGTGCCTCAAGCCCGGGATGGTGAAGAACACGTACGGCACGGGGTGCTTCATGCTCATGAACACGGGCACGAAGCGGATCGCGTCGAAGCATAATTTGCTGACGACCATCGCCTGGCGCATCGGTGATCGCACCGAGTACGCCCTCGAGGGCAGCATCTTCATTGCCGGTGCTGTGGTGCAATGGCTACGCGATGGTCTCGAGTTTTTCCGCTCAGCCCCGGAGATCGAGGCGCTCGCCGCGGTCGTCGAGGACACGGGCGGCGTCTACCTCGTCCCGGCCTTCGCTGGCTTGGGCGCTCCGCACTGGGATCCTCACGCGCGCGGGACGATCGTCGGTCTGACGCGCGGTACGACGAAGGCTCACGTGGCGCGCGCGGCGCTGGAGGGCATCGCCCTTCAGGTCATGGATGTGCTGAAGGCAATGGAAGCGGACGCGGGCATCAGGCTCAAGGAGCTTCGCGTGGATGGCGGCGCGAGCGCGAACGACCTGCTCATGCAACTGCAGGCGGACCTGTTGAACGTGCCGGTGGTGCGCCCGAAGATTCTGGAGACGACGGCGTTAGGCGCGGCATACCTCGCGGGCCTGGCCGTGGGCTACTGGAAGAACGAAGCGGAGATTGCCAAGCAGTGGCAGACCGACACGCGGTTCAAGTCGGGCATGAAGTCCGCGGCGCGGACGCGGATCGTCGACGGGTGGGAGCGAGCCTTGAAGCAAGCCAGGCTCACGTAGCGGAATCGTTCCGGCATCGCGTTAGGGCCGGCTTTAACAAACAAGGAGACACAGATAGCGCTGACCGGCGCTTCGCGCCGGACGCAGATTGACGCAGTTGGCTCCTCTGCCATCCAGAGTTCATCACACCAGAGCTTTTGAAAAGGGGACCAGCCTCGGGAGGCTATGAGCTGCCGAGGCCGTTCCCCTTCAAAAACCGGCTCGTTGCGAGACAATCTGGAGACCGACGCGGAACCCGCTGCGTCAATCTGTGCCCGCCCGCGCCAGCGGGCGGTCTGCGTCAATCTGTGTCTCCTTGTTTTGATTGCCGGCCCTAACGCGATGCCAGGTCTCTCAAAGCTGCAGTCGGCTTCTCCGCAAACTTCCTGCGTGAGTGTGGCCGGCGGGATGAGTGCCTGGCATCATCTCGTGCCCTTCGTGCCCGACTCCCATGAGCTCGTCGAGCGTTTTGTCGATGAGCTCGCGTGCCGACGGCGATCTGACCGTTCCTCGATAGGCCCCCATGAGCGCGTCCGAGTGCGCAATCGTCTGGGTGACCAACCGATTGTACGTCGCGGTGTCGCCCCGGACCTGAGCGAGCGCGAGGCTGTCCACGCTCATCATCAGGGCGCGCCGATGCGGATACGCGACGCGTGTGAGCTCCTCGCCGCCACGCGACTCGATCACGTCGAACATCTGAGGCGGATGCGTGGCGATCGCGAGCGCGAACGCGAACCGGCGCGCGCGCTCACCACGCGGCGTATGGGCGTTCAGCTCCGCTGCCGACGGACGCTTGAGATCCGCGGCCATGTAGGGCAGGTAGGGGTTGTATCGAGCGAACGGTCCGCCTGGCGCATCCGTGAGCCACAGGTGAACCATCACGATGTGCTTGTCCGGGTCACGCGACAGCTCGTCGTGCGAGTGCCAATCGTCGTTCTCGCCATCGAACCCTTCAGGCGGCGGCTCGTCGCGCGGGTGCTGGTACGCGTACGCCACACCCACGAGCTGAGGCTTGCCGTTCACTGGTGCGTACATGAGCACCGGCGGCTTCGTCAGGTCGAACTTGCCGCCCTTGATCAGGTCCGACCGGACGTAGTGAACGCCCTGCAGCGGAATCAGCCCGAAAACAGGCTCGTACCCGGAGTCCTCGGCGACTCGAGGGTCGGCGTATTGGGCGACCGCTTGTCGCACCGAGTCGATCTGCGCTTTCGCCTTCGCGCTGAGGCCGGGCTTTGGCGACTGCGCCTGAAGGAGCATCGGCGCGGCGGCCATGATGGCGCCGGCGAGCCAGGGCACGACCAGGAGACGACTTCTCGACATGCCGAATGCTACACCGACGCGCGCAGGAAGTGTCGGCCGCGGTGACGATGCGCCGAACGATTCCGGTCGGGCTCGAGCGCCGTTCACCGCAACGTCTGTGATCCTCCGCCAACCACGTCGATCCCGCCAGCCATCTGACCGACGTCGGCGCTTGCAACTCGCGTGAACGTCTTGAGGTCGAGCATCTCTACCGTGCCGGGTTCCGAGCCGATGCCCTCGACGGAGATGAACGCGTAGCGATCGTCACCGGAGATGGCGACTCCGTGGACGACCTTACGCTGTGTCGGCACACGGGCGAGCTCCTTGCCTGACGCTACCTCGATGATCGAAACGGACTTCCCGCGCTTGTTCGTGCCCACGATCAGCTTGCCGTCGCGCGTGACCGCGAGGTTGTAGACGCCATCGCCGGCCGGGATGCGTCGCTTCATCGTCCACGACGCGACGTCGATCTCGACGATGTCGTTCGCCTTGTTGCACGCGACGAACACGCTGCGCCCATCAGCCGACGGCTGCGCCCACGTCGGCGAGCACGACACGTCGCCGGGCTTCGGCGTCTCCATGCCGTGACCGCCATGGTCATTCCCGGTTCCCGATGCCCCGTTCCCGATTCCCGACAGCGAGCCAGTCGCCCCGTGCTCCGCACCCTTCTTCAAGAGGAAATGTCGGGCGACTGCGAGCGTGCGCGTATCGATCTCCACCACCGCATCATCCATCATGCAGGCCGAGTAGTGCTTGGTGCCCGCGGGGTTGAGACGGGATCCGTGGGGCATGGTGCACGTCTGGATCCGCGCGACTTCCACGAACGGGTCCGTGCTCACGACGCTCACGTCCGATGGCACCATCTCGCCGTGGACGTTGAAGTTCACGACATACACGAATCCGCCGTCGGGCGACACCTGCAGCGTGGCCGGGAAATTTCCCAGCTCCACGCTGCCTAACACCGCGTTCGTCTTCGTGTCGATCTTCCACAGATACCCGTACGGCACCCCGTGCGCCGTGCTCACATAGTACTGCTGCGCGTTAGGCGAGAGCCCCAGGCCGTGCGGCCCATCGGGTTCGATAGGGTTGATGCCGACCTTCGTCGTCCCCTCGACCTTGACCAGCGTCGGCCCGGCACCCGGCCCGAACGTGATGCGCGTGATGAGATCGACGGCCTCGGACGCGACGAGAACCGTGTAGTCGTGATCGGGTGCCTGCGCCGCTGCGGTCGAGGCGACCAGGACGAGCGCGACGGCGCTACGGTACCACATCGGGCTTCTTCGGCTCGATGCGAATGATCCACAGCCCATTCGCGTTGTCGTTGACATAGGCAAGTCCATTCTTCACGACGACGCCCCATGTGTCCGGCGAATTCTGCACTTTGCCGTCCATGTCGCCGGTGTGCACGTGCACCATCTCACGCTCCTGCGCGCGCAGATCACCGCGCAGGTCGCCCGAGATGTCGAACGCGCGGAAGCCGGCGTTGTACGCACCCATGTAGAGCGTGTCACCCGCGACCCACACGTTATGCACGCCACCGTATTCCGGCTCGTAGAACGCGACGGGGCGCGGCTTCTCGATGTTCGTCACGTCGAGCACCTGCAGGCGTCCGTACGCGCGACCCGCCGATGCATCCTTCGCCCCCTTCACGCCACTCGCCGGGAACACCTCGTCGGCGATGAAGACGTAGCTCTTGTGACGCCACGCGGTGTGCGTCCCGCGAATGAACCCCGGGCCACCGGTGAGCTCGACCTGTCGATAGAGATCGTTGAGGTCGTACTTGTACTGCGACACGAGCTGCGGATTCGACGGCGAGCCGCCCCTCATCCCGTTGCCGATGTCCAGGATCACGAGCCCATCGTTCCAGTAGCTCGCGTAGAGCAGCCCGTCCTGCACGTCGATGTCGTGAAGCGTACGCCCGGCATCGGGTCGCTCGATCTTCCACTGCGCCACTTCCTTCGGATGGTACGGGTCGTTGATGTCGAGAATGTGAAGCGCGCCTGTGCCGTCGTTCGTGAGGTAGATGTGCGTCCCGTACTTCTCCTGCCGGTAGATGAATGACGAGTGGACGCCCCCGGTTACCCCGTCGGTGAACTCGGCGATCGGCTTCGGGTGTGCGGGATCCTCGAGCGAGCAGATGACGATGCCGTTCTTTCGGTCGCTCGCGCCTTCTCGCGTGAACACGAGGAACTTGCCGTCGGGTGTCGTCATCACGTCGTTCACGCGTCGCGTGTTCGCAACGACCGAGTCGGTGACGACCGGCGCGGCCGGATTGCTGACGTCGATCGCGTACATGACGTCGCCGCCGCCGCCTGACCCGAGGTAGACGTGCTTGCCGTCGGGGTGGATCCACACTTCCTCCGTGCTGAAGCGTGTGCGCGGTAACCGGCCCACGACCGTCGCCTGACGCCGCGCGTCGCGATGCGTTAGGCTCACCGTCGCCTGCGAGACGCGATTGCCGACCGTCGCGACGACGGTGTACGGCCGCGCCTCGTAGCCCACGAACGCGCCGTCCTGCTCGATCATGCCCTGGCCCGGCGAGAACGTCCACGAGGGCGTGAGGCCGTCGATCTTGCGGCCCTGTGCGTCCTTGACCGTGATGCTGAAATGCACGACGTCGCCCGTGCGAGCGGCGACCGTTGACGGGGTGATCTCCACCGACGCGATCGTGTTGGCCACGACGTTGACCGCGAGCGTTCCGGATGCCGTGCCCGACGTCGCCGTGATCGTCGCCTTGCCCGCAGCGAGTGCGGTAAGCCGGCCGTCGCTGCCGACGCGCGCGACGTTAGGTGCGGAGCTCTTCCAATTCAGCTTGTCGCCCCGCTGGTCGCCGGCGGCCGAGAACGCGGTCCCGGTGAGCACGATCTGCTGCCCGACCACGAGCTTGGCCGGTGCGGCATCGATGGAGACGCTCGCCGCGGGGCCGGGAAGCATTTTTACTTCGACGACCTCGGTCACCGGCCGCGTCCCGGGCACGAGCGCGACCACCGTCACGGGGATCGTCCCGGTCGAGCCCGAGTGAACGAGGCCCGTCGTATCGACCTTCCCTTCGAACCGCGCGCCGCCGGACTGGATGTACCGGAAGCGCACGCTGTCTACCGGCTTGCCGCTCGCGTCGAGCGCCTGCGCGGTGAGTCGAAGCGTGTCGCGCGCGATCATCGTCGGCTTGGCCGGTGTGACGACGAGCTTCGCAATCGGCGATGGTGGCAGCTGAGATGCCTGCTGGCCGGGCGTCTGGGCCTGGAGCGTGGCCAGAACGATGGCGCTGAAGAGAATCATGATTGGCTGGGAGAGCGGAAGCTTCGTGGCGAGCCTCAACTCTGGCCCGCCCGCACGGGGGCCGCAAGGCGCCTCGTCATCCCGAGCTGGGTTGTCATCCCGAGCTGGGTTGTCATCCCGAGCGCAGCGAGGGATCCTCAGGTTCCCGACGGAGAGCCCTCTCTCGGGAGGATGAGGATCCCTCGCCTGACGGCTCGGGATGACAAGGCTTTCGCGAACACTGACCAACCCGCAGAATTTGTCCGTCCGTAGTACCCTCCAACGCATAACGAGCGACCCTCAATGCACCGAAGCCTGATAGCCGCGTCCGTGACACTATTCGCGATCGCGACCGCGTGCGCCAAAAGCTCCGCTCCCGCGCCAGCCCGCCCGGGCTTCCTCATCACGAACGCGAACGTCATTGACGGCTCCGGCTCACCAGCCCGACGTGTGTCCGTTCGCGTCGAGGGCGATCGCATCGCTGCAGTCGGCGAGCTGACCGCCCGCAGCGGCGAGACCGTCATTGACGCGCATGGCCTCACGCTCGCCCCCGGATTCATCGATACGCACTCCCACGCGGACGACGACCTGTTCGACCATCCGGAGGCGCTCGCGGTCGTCTCCCAGGGGATCACTACCATTATAGGGGGGCAGGACGGCGGCTCGCCCATCCCGCTTGCGCGCTACTTCGAGCGCCTCGAGAAATCGCCCGGCGCCGTCAACGTCGGCATGTACGTCGGCCACGGCAGTATCCGCGATTCCGTGATGGGTGAGGACTTCAAGCGCGTCGCCACGCCGGCCGAAGTGGAGCGCATGACGGCGATGCTCGCGAGCGAGATGCAGGCGGGTGCGATCGGCCTGTCGTCGGGCCTCGAGTACGACCCGGGCATCTACTCCGACCCGAGCGAGGTCATCGCGCTCGCCAAAGTCGCCGCGTCGTTCGGCGGTCGCTACATCAGCCACATCCGGAGCGAGGACTACGCGTTCTGGAAAGCGATCAACGAGATCATCACGATCGGGCGCGAGGCGAAGCTTCCCGTCCAGATCTCCCACACGAAGCTCGCCATGCGCGACCTGTGGGGTCACGCGGACAGTCTCGTTAGGATCCTCGACGCGGCTCGCAAGAGCGGCGTCGACATCACCGCCGACGTCTATCCCTACCTCTACTGGCACTCGACGCTCACCGTCCTCTTCCCGAAGCGCGACTTCGAGAACCGTGCGTCGGCCGAGTTCGCGCTCACGCAGACCTCCACGCCGGAGGGCCTGCTCCTCGGCCACTATGAGCCGAACCCGTCGTACGCCGGGAAGACGGTCGCCGAGATCTCGAAGCTGCGCGGCACGGACTCGATCACGACGCTGATCGACCTCATTCGCGACTCCGAGGCGATGCGGAAGCGCACTGGACATTCGAGCGAGAGCGTTATCGGCACGAGCATGGTCGAGCCGGACGTCGAGCTGATCATGAAGTGGCCGTACACGAACCTGAGCACGGACGGCTCGCTCGATGGCCCCCACCCGCGTGGCTACGGCGCGTTCCCGAGATTCCTCGGCCGCTATGTTCGGGAGCGCAAGGTGATGCCGCTCGAAGAGGCTGTGCACCGCATGTCGTCGCTCGCGGCGGACCATATGGGCATCAAGGATCGAGGCCGCATAGCGCCGGGCATGTTCGCGGATCTCGTGCTGTTCGATCCTGCGACCGTGATCGATCGTGCTACACCCCAGGAGCCCCATCTGACGTCGGTGGGCATTTCGCGCGTGTGGGTGAACGGCGCCGAGGTGTTCGCCGATGGCAAGACGACCAGCGCACGGCCGGGTAAGGTCATACGGCGCGCGGCACGGTGAACGGGCAGCGCGCGGTCGTCGTCACCGGCGCGTCGACCGGCATCGGTTACGCGATCGCGCGCGTTCTCGTCGGCCATGGCGTTCGAGTGTTCGGCAGCGTTAGGCGTGTCGAGGACGGACACCGGATTCAGCGCGAGCTCGGCGATCATTTCGTTCCGCTCATGTTCGACGTCACCGACCCGCCGGCGATTCACGAGTCCGTGCCGGCCGTCGCGGAGGCTCTCGCCGGCACCACGCTGTTCGGGCTCGTGAACAACGCGGGCATGGCCGTAGGTGGGCCGCTCATCTACCAGCCGCTCGAGGAAGTTCGACGTCACCTCGAGGTGAACATGCTCGGTGCGCTGGCGGTGACGCAGGCATTCGCGCCGTTGCTGGGTACCGATCGCGCGAGAACCGGCAAACCCGGGCGCATCATCAACATCAGTTCCGTTGCCGGCCGCATCAGCGCTCCATTCCTAGGTGCGTACGCGGCATCGAAGCGGGCACTCGAGGGCATGTCCCACAGCCTGCGGCGAGAGCTGATGCTCTTCGGTATCGACGTCATCATCGTCAATCCCGGATCCGTCGTCACGCCAATCTGGGACAAGGCCGAGCGTATCGACGGGGCGCGTTATACGGCTACCGAGTTCTGGCCCGCACTGCAGCGGTTCTGGAGCTCCGCGCTCCGCAACGGCAGGGCCGGTCTGTCTGCCGAGCGGGTTGGCGAGGTTGTGTGGGAAGCGTTGACCGCGTCGTCGCCGCGCACGTCCTATCCACTCGTTAGGCGCCGGCTCCTGAACTGGACGATTCCGCTCGCCCTGCCGGCGCGCCTCGTCGACCGACTGATCGCGAGGCGCCTGGGCATTTCAAGGGGACATCGGGACTAGGGACTGGGGACTGGGGACTCGGCCGGGGAGCTATTGGTGCCGGGGAGACCTCCGCCGCGGTAGAAGGTTCCCGGCCCATTCCCCAGTCCCCAGCCGTTCCCCTTGCGTCGCGATGGGAGTGATGCTAACCTCTTAGCACCACTTTCCCAGCGACGTAATGGACGACCTCGACGTCAGCCTCATGCGCGGCACCCTCGACCTCCTCATCCTCAAAGCTCTGAGCTGGGGCCCCCGACACGGCTACGCCGTCGTCGAATGGATCGAGCAGGCCACCGACGCCGCCTTCCTGATCGGCGAAGGCACGCTCTACCCCGCGCTGCACCGCCTCGAGCGCCGCGGCCTCATCAAGGCTGAATGGGGCGTGTCCGACAACAACCGCCAGGCCAAGTACTACAGCCTCGCGAAGGCCGGGCGCGAACGCCTCCAATCCGGCACGTCATCCTGGCATCGCTTCGTCGACGTCGCGGGCCGGGCGCTCCGCGCCACCTCGCCGGTGCCGGCAACATGACGGACACCGAGAACACCCCGTCGGGCAAGCGGCGGCTCTTCCGCCTCGAGCTCGGACCTCACCGCGTCGAGCGCGACGTCGACACGGAGCTCGCCTTCCACATCGACATGCGCATACGGCGCCTCGTCGAGCGCGGCATGGACCCCGCCGCTGCTCGCGCCCAGGCACTCCGCCAGTTCGGCGACTGGGACACCGTACGTGCCGAGATGCTCGACATCGACTATCAGCAGGAGAAGACCGTGAAGCGCGCGAATTACCTTGCCGAGCTGCGCCAGGACGTGACGTACGCCGTGCGATCCCTCCGCAACAACATCGGGTTCGCGCTCGTGATCGTGCTGTCGCTCGCGATCGGCATCGGCGCGAACACCGCGATCTTCACGCTCATCGACGCGCTGCTGCTCCGGCCCCTGCCGGTGCCTAACGCCGACGAGCTCGTCGTGATCGGCGACTCCCACCGCACGAACAGCGCGTCCGACGGCTCGCTGCGCTCCGATCTCTTTTCTCATCTCGCCTACCTCGAGCTGCGAAAGGAAACGCGATTCTTCACCGGGCTCTTGGCGGCTGGCCGCTCAGGGCGCCTCGACGTCGTCATCCCCGACTCCGCACGCACTGGCCAGAGTGGCGCTGCGGGCGACGAGCATCCCCGTGGACGTCTCGTCAGCGGCAATTACTTCGCGGTCCTCGGCGTCCCGATGGCGCTCGGCCGCCCGCTCACGGTCGACGACGACCGCGTCGCCAACGGCTCCGCCGTCGCGGTGCTGAGTCACTCGTACTGGCAGCGGCGCTTCGCCGGCGACCGCAGTATCATCGGCCGCGCGATCACCGTGAACCACATCCCGGTTACCGTCATCGGCGTCGCACCACGGGGATTTACTGGCGAAGTCGTCGGCCGCATGACCGACATCTGGATGCCGATCACCATGCAGCCTGCGCTCACCAGTCGCGACTGGCTGAAGTCGCCCACGCAGAGCTGGCTGCTGTTCATCGGTCGCCGAAAGCCTGGCGTCTCGCTCGCGCAGGTTAAATCGGCCTATCCGACGCTAGTACGCCAGGCCGTGATCGGGACCGCGCCGGATGCTCATGGTGTCGCCAGCATCCAGAAGGATGAAGTCCAGGTAGAATCCGGCGCACGCGGCATCTCCGGGATCCGCGCCCTCTACGCGGAGCCGCTCAATACGCTAATGGCCGCAGTCGCGCTCGTGCTGCTGGTGGTCTGCGCGAACGTCGCGAACTTGCTGCTCGCCCGCGGCGCCGCTCGCGCTCGCGAGCTCAGTGTCCGCATGGCGCTCGGCGCCGGCCGTGTCCGGCTCGTAAGGCAGCTGCTGACCGAGAACCTCATCGTCGCCACGTTAGGCGGCGTCCTGGGGCTCGTGCTCGCGAGCTGGGGCACCAGGCTGCTGCTCCATATCGCTGATGGCGGTCCGGGCTCGGTCCCGCTCGATGTGCGACTGGACGTCCGCGTGTTGACGTTCACGGTGCTCGTCACCGGTTTCACCGCGCTTCTGTTCGGGCTCATTCCCGCGCTGCGAGCCACTCGGGTCGAGCTCGCGGCCGCGCTTCGTGCCCAGAGCCGGGGGAGCACGGGCGGCCTACTAGGGGCCCCCGGCCGCCTCGGCGTTGGGAAGATGCTCGTCATGGCTCAGGTTGCACTTTCGCTCACGTTACTCGTAGGAACGAGCATGCTGGTGCGCAGCACGCGAGCGCTCTCGAGCATCGATCCCGGCCTCGCACGCGACCGGCTGCTGATCGTCACGATCGACGTCGCGCCAACAGGTCTGGGCAACGAACGCCTCGCCCAGCTGTCGCGCCAGCTGCTCGAGCGCGTTCGCCGGATCCCGGGCGTCGCTCAGGCGAGCTTCTCGGAGAACGGGATCTTCAGTGGCACCGAGTCGTTCACGAATCTGCAGATCGCGGGCTTTACCCCTCGCGCCGAAGCGGACACGAACTCGAACTACGATCGCGTCGGGCCGGGGTATTTCAAGGCGATCGGCGCGCGATTCATCGCTGGGCGCGACATCGTCGAGTCGGATAACGAGCACGCGCCACCCGTCGCCGTGGTCAACCAGACGATGGCGTCGTTCTATTTTCCGAAGGGCCAGGCGGTCGGCCAGCGAGTAAAGGTTGACAGTATCACCTACGAGATCGTGGGTGTCGTTGCCGACACGAGGGACCACGAGCTTCGCGACGCTCCGGCGCGACGACTCTACCTGCCTCTATTCCAAACGTCGGGCATGCCGACGGAATTTACGTACGAGCTGCTTGCCGCCGGTGATCCCGCGAAGCTCGTGGCCGCGGCTCGTCGTGAGCTCACGGCGGCGAACGCGTCGGTGGTCGTGCTCGACAACGAGCCGCTCACATCGCTCATGCGCCAGTCCATCAGCCAGGACCTGCTCGTCGCGCAGGTGGCGAGCTTCTTCGGAATGTTGGCGCTCGCTCTCGCCGCGTTAGGCCTGTATGGCGTGATGATGTACGCGACGCTCCGTCGCACGAGCGAGTTCGGCCTTCGGATGGCGCTCGGGGCGGATGCGCGTCGCGTGCGCGGCATGGTCTTGAGTGAGGCGATGCGGTTGGTCATCGGCGGTACGATCGTCGGCGTCCCGCTGGCGATCGCCGCAACGCGCCTGCTCCGGAATCAGCTCTTCGGTGTCGAGCTCGTGGACCTGCCGTCGATCGCTGTTGCACTGGGCGTGCTCGCCGTGAGTGCCGCGATCGCGGGCTACATCCCGGCGTCACGTGCCGCGCGGGTCGGTCCGCTCGAGGCGCTGCGAACGGACTGACTCGCTCCGTCCAGGCGCGTGGACGCGGGGTTGTCCGAGACGGTGGACGTGGAACGTACGCCATTCAGCGATCGGCCAACCTGACCGGTTCATGAACACCACGGAAGCCAAGTACTGACTTGGAGTTGCGCGACCGCTGTGACGTCGCGCACCCAGGTCGCGCCGCTCGCGCGCATCGGCACGAGCACTGCCTTGAGGAGAGGTGCGGTCGAGTCGTTAGGGCTGCGGCGACAGAGCCGGCAGGATATCGACCTCACCGCGACTACGTCGCCTACAAGGAGTGGCAATGCTGTTCCGTCGATCGATCCGTCACCTGATCTCGCTTCCTCTGTCCGCCGCCGCGGTTGCGGTGTCGGCGTCCGCACTGTTCGCGCAGGGGCGTCCGCTCTTCGATTGGAGCGGCCGAGTGGACCGCGAAGTCCGCATCACGATGCATGGCCGTGATGCACGGACGCAGATGAATGATCGCTCGCCGTTCCCGTCGTCGCGGCTCAACGTCGAGACCGCGCTCCCGCAGCGTGATGGCCGAGTGAGCGTGCGGGTGCAGGACGGTCGCGGCGACGTCGACGTGATTCAGCAGCCATCGGCGCGAAACGACTACACCACCATCGTTCGCGTCGTCGATCGCAGCAGTGGGGCTGACAACTATCGGCTGACCGCGTACTGGATGCCTGACGAGTACGGCAATGGCACGTGGGACGGCCGTGATGGATATCCGAACCGCCCAGGTCGTGATCGCGACGACGATAACAACGGTAACTGGGGGCGTGGCAATGGGGGCTACGGCAACAACGGCGGCTATGGCAATGGTGGGTACGGCCGTGGGTACGACCAGAACCTGATGCGCTGGACCGGTGATGTCGATGACGCGCTCGAGATTCGCATTCAGGGCAACCGCATCGACTACCGGACGCTGAGTGGCAAGTCGGTCAAGCACGTCCGCGCCGACTTCGCGAACGGCGGCCTGCCGCGGACCGACGCGCAGGTGTTCGTGACGGACCAGACCGGGCGTGGGAGTGTGAGTGTGGTGCAGCAGCCGTCGTCGTCGAACAACTACACGGCGGTGATTCGGGTATACGATCCGCGCTCTGGATACGGCGCCTACAGCTTCGACCTCGGCTGGCGCGGCGGCTATTCGTCGCGACGCTGACGGGTTTGGGGGACGGGCAAGAGGCCCGGGGCGATGCCGCTCCGGGCCTTCTTGTCACTTCTCGCGTCGAATCGACGCGTATGGGGTCAGACTCCTTACGGACCAATCGCACGCATCCAGACAGAAGCCGATCGCTTTTAGCGTGGGAACAACGGTGGAATTCGGCTAACCCGCCAACCGGTTGGATCCAGCTGGCCGACATCGGCAAGCCGCTGCGCTTCCGCGCAACCCGGCCCACCTAACGAGTGCCACAGGCGTTCGGCCGCCGCCGGAATGACGGGCCAGAGCAGCACCGCCGCCTGTGCGAGCAGTGTGACCGCTGCCCGGATCGTCCCGTCGAAGTCCTCCCGTCGCGCCGGATCGGTGGCCAGCGCCCAGGGCGCCGTCCGGCTCACCAGCTCGTTCCCCGCGACCAGCGCATCGAAAACCGCGTTCAGCGCCTCGTGAGGCGCGAAGGCATCGAATGCGGTGAGGTAGCGCTGCAGCGCGAGCGCGGCTCGGGCTTCGGTCGACTGAATCGCGTCGTCGACGACCACGCTGCGGCCGCTCTGGATCTGACGCGGAACGCAGCCGTCAGGCGCGTACCGGGTAACCAGTGCGGTCACTCGGCTCGTTAGGTTCCCGAGCGTGTTCGCGAGGTCCGCCGTATACCGGCTCTCGAATCGCTGCCAGCTGAAGTCCCCATCGCCGTCGAACGGAATCTCGCGAAGCAGGAAGTAGCGCAGCGCATCCACGCCGTATCGCTGGATGGCCTCGTCGAGATCGATCCAGGCCCCGCCGCTCTTGCTGAGGCGGACGCCGTTCGCCGTGACGAAGCCATGTGCCCAAACGCGCTCCGGCAGCGGCAGGCCGGCCGCGAGCAGGACCGCGGGCCACAGCCCGCAATGGAAGCGCGTGATGTCCTTCCCCACGACGTGGACCTGCGCCGGCCACGCGACCCCGCCGTGCGCGTCGGGAAATCCGGTCGCCGTCAGATAGCTCGGCAACGCGTCGAACCAGACGTAGATCGTCTGGTGTCGGCCATGAGCGTCCGCGAGCGGGAAGGGAATACCCCAGTCGAGCGACGCCCGGGTGATCGAGACGTCCTCGAGCCCGCGTTCGACCAACGCGAGCACCTCGTTGTATCGCGCAGCGGGTTGAATGAACCCCGGGGTTGTTCTGAGAAATGTCGTCAGCTGGTCCCGGAATGCACTCAGGCGGAAGAACCAGTTCGACTCCGCCACTCGCTCGATGTCGAGCGACGGATGGATGGCGCACCGACGGTCGTCGAGCTCGCGGGCCGTGCGAAACGACTCGCAGCCGACGCAGTACCAGCCTTCGTACGCTTTCTGGTAGAACGCGTCCGGATGCCTGGCGAGGATCCGCTCGATGAGGGCTCGCACACCCGCGGCATGGCTGGCGCTGCTGGTGCGGACGAAGCGGTCGTATCCGATGCCTAACGTATCCCACGTGCGTCGGAATGCCGCGCTGATGTGGTCGGCCTGCTCGACTGGCGACCGGCCCGCGGCCCGCGCCGAACGTGCGACCTTGAGCCCGTGGTCGTCGGTGCCGACGAGCAAGTGGACGGTGTCGCCGCGAAGCCGGCGATATCGGGCGATGGCATCGGCCCCGATCTTCTCGAAGGCGTGACCGACATGCGGCTCGCCGTTGGCATACTCGATGGCGGTCGTGATGTAAAAGGCGGACATGGTCGTGCTCCCGGTTGGTGACGCGCGCGCAACCGATGTCGTTTGGCGCGCGCTCGCGTCAGGCGAATGCGTGTGGCCGGTCGCGGCTGGATGGCCGAGGCCGGAGTGGCGAAGGGGCGGGACGCACGAACGGCCCGAGCCGCGGGCCCGGGCCGTTAGCCCTGGTTTACGCGGATCGAGACGCCGGCGTCAGGCGCCGCGCATTCGATCGGCGGAGACTGCGGTGGGGAGCGGCGCGACGCGGTCGCGGGAGGGACGCCCCAAAACGCCGCACGCCGGTTGCGCCTTCGCCACAGGGCGAACGCGATGCGTTCTGGTCGGAGTCGTCAGGCGGTGCGTCATCGTGGTGGGTGGGTTCTATGGAACGAGTAACCGTTCCCCGTCCGTCCTGTCAACCCAACCATTGGCAGGGCATGGCCGCGACTTGCGTCGAAACGATCCGTTTGGGGTCAGATTCCATACGGACCAATTGCACGCATCCAGACAGAGGTCCTGCGCGGATCGCACGGAAACAACGGATCTCGCTGATTGCTGAACGTCAGCGAATCTTGTGGCGCTCGCGGCCCTGTTTGAACGCGGCAATGCATGAACGGTCGGGACCGCCCAACCGGGCATCGATTCCACGAAATAAGCGAACCGGCAAGACCTAACGCGGATTTCGAACATCGATTACGCCGATGTTCGCGGATTTGCTCCGCGCGCATTGAAGCCGCCGACGGCAAGTCCGGTCTCTCATGCTTTTTTTGGGTTCTTCACTGAATACCGGGGAACGCGGCGCGAATTTTCAGGAAGAAATAAGCATCGTCGCGGAAGCCATAGGCCATCCGCTTGAGGACTTTGATCTTGTTGTTGATGCCCTCGAGCAGGCCCGTGTGGAGCGGATAGCGACAGTGGCTGATTACGCCGTCGATCCGCACCGCGAGATTCGTGGCGAACGTCCTCAGAGCGGGAATGCGGCTCGCCATCGCGCGGCGATACCACGCGCGCCAGAACCGCCGAGCGGCACCGGGGTACCGGTAGCGCCAGAGCTGTTTGAGGTCGTCCTTTAGGACGTAGACCACGAACAGCGCGCGGTTCGCCGCGAGGAGCTCGCGCAGCCGCACGCGGTCGGCGCGCTTGGTGACGTTCGCCCGGTTCTTCAACAGCAGCCACCGCGTCCCCTTGATCACGCGCCGGCGCGCGCGGGTGGCCGGATCGTTAGGCCCCGCCGCGCGAGCGATGCGGTTCGTCTCGTCGACCCGCACGCGGTCGATGACCTCACGGCCGTCCTTCGCGACGACGTGGAACAGGTCGTACACCAGCGTGACGTGGGGACACTGCGCGCGCACCTCCTCGAAGTACGCCGTGCTCATGTCCATGACCACGGCCTCGAGGCGCCGACACCCCTCGGGCCCAAGCAGGGCGAAAAAGGCGCGCAGATCCTCACGGCCACGCCCCCGGCCGACCCACAGCACGCGCTTCGTCGGGACGTCGACCACGGTCGTCGCGTAGCGGTGGCCGCGCTGGATCGCGAACTCGTCGATGGCGATCACGCGCACGGCGCTTAGGTCGATCGGCCCGAGCCGCCGCTCCAGCGAGCGCTGATCGATCTGCTTGACCGTCTCCCACGCGACGCCGAACCACGCGGCGACCTGTTTGATCGGCAGCACCTGGGCGAGGCGCGCGATGGCGGCCGCCAGGCGCGTCGTCATCCGCTGATAGCGATCGAGCCACGGGACGGCTTCGACGGTGGGGCCGCAGCGCGGGCAGTGGAGGCGCGCGCGCGGAAACACCAGCCACGTCTCGGCCTCCAGAATCGGGAGGTCGCGCACCCGCCGCTCGGTGACGTCGTGAATCTCGACCACCACCTCGCCGCAGCGACTGCACCGCTTCGGGTAGTTAGGCAGTGACCGCAGTTCCAACACGATCCGCGGGACCGCATCGGGCTCGGTCGCCAGCTCCCGACGGACCTGAGTCAATTCAAAGCCCTCCCATCCCCCGAGCAACGCCGTGATCTCGTCGTACGCCATCGGCTACCTCCGCTGCCGAAAGCATGCGCCGAGACCCGCCGGTTGTCACTCTAGCGACCCCGGAATTCCGCGAAGAACCTTTTTTTGTCCAACTACCTCGGGCCAATGCATCCTGAGGGCAGTCCATTTTCAATCCCGCCCCCTGCGAGCCGGGACCTGAGTGCCGAGGAGCGATCCCGAAGCATCCGCTCGATCCCGGTGCATCTGTTCACCTTTCGTCTGTGGGTCCGGCCTTCTCGGGTCCGGCATCGACCAGTCCGGCATCTACGACGAAGGGTGTTCGGATGCTTCAGGATCGAGCGGATGCGCCGGATCTTTACCCGGGGCCTGCCTAACGCGGTAACGCAACGAGCAGGAGCTGTCGTGAACTACTGATTCCGCCTGGACGCCGGGTGTCACACGGGAACGTCGTGAGGAACCTGGCTCGATTCTCGAAACGCGCGCGTCATTGACATGACGTACACCAGCGCCGCCAGACCGATGTACCCGATCGCCCAGTGGTATGGCAAGACCGTCGTCGTTAGGTGCCACGGGAGGTAGACACCGCCCGACGGCAGCACCGAGTGAATGAACCCGAAGAACGACAACACACCGCACACCACCAGCACCGCGCTTGCCGGACCGACGCGCCGGTCGATCAGGAACGCCGCGGCGGACCCCCACAACAGCGCCGTGAGGATGAACCCGTTGGCGAGCATGACCATCACGCCGCACGTGTGGATGAACGCCTCGTTCGCGATCCCTGACGCGCGCGCCGCCGCCGCGGGATCGAGCGCCGACATCATCAGCGCCCCGTTCTGAATCTGCGACAGGAAGATCGCGACCAGCTGCGCGACCGATGGCAGCAGCGCGAGCGTCACGGCCGCCGCGTGACGCCGTGGCGGCGCGAGATAGCTCTGCCCCGCGATCTCGAGCCCGATGAAGACGAGAATCGGGGCGAGCACCGGTCGCGGAAGCGCGCCGGCGACGAACGCCACGTACCCGAAGACGCCACCGAGCCCGACGACGAGCCCGGTCGCAAGCGTGTAAGCCGCACGTCCACCCATCGCCTTGTACGCGGGGTGCCCGATGTACGGCGTCGTCTGACTCACGCCACCGAACAATCCGGCCACGAGCGTCGCGATCGCTTCGATGAGCAGCACGTCACGCGTCTCGTACGCGTCGCCGGCCACGCGCGCGCTCTCGGTCACGTCGATGCCACCGATCACCGTCAGGATCGCGAACGGCAGCGCGAGCGGAACGTACTCGCGCAGCACGATCGGCAGACCGTGGATGAACCCGAGCGTCGGCATCGGCAGCGCGACCGGAAAGTTCGCCTCGGGTACGACGATGGGATGAACGAGCAGTCCGGCGGCGCCGAGGGCGTAGTAGATCCCCGCGCCGATCGCGACGCTCGCGAGCACCTCGGGCGCCCGGAGTGGAAGGCGGATGCGCGCGACGAGCGCATAGAGGATGATCCCGAACGCCACCATACCCGCGATCGGTTCGGTGAACACCTCGCCGAGCTGGAGCGTCCCGAGCAGCGCCACGCCGACACCGCCGATCGACCCGAGCAATCCGGCCTGCGGCACGAGACGCCGGATGCGATCGCCGACGAAGGTCATCGCGACCTTGAAGACGCCGATGAGTACCATCGACGCCATCCCGACCTGCCACGCGAGAATGGCCGCGTCGTTGACCGGCATGCGTGCCTTCGCGGCCACGAACGCGGGGCCGAGGACGGCGAACGCCATCCCGATCGTCGATGGGGAGTCGAGCCCGAGCGGCATGGCAGTGACGTCGGTTCGTCCCGTGCGCTTCGCGAGGCGGAACGCCAGCCACGTGTACGCGAGGTCGCCGATCATCACGCCGAGCGCGGTGCCGGGGAACATCCGGCGGAACACGATGTCTGCCGGGAACCCGAACGCGCCGACGAGGATGCCGGCGAGGATCGCCAGGTTGACGACATTGTCGAGGATGAGCCCGAAGAAGGCATTGACGTCGCCCGCGGCAATCCAGCGATAGCCGCCTAACGACCCGGTGGTGCCGGACGCCCTCACCGGCTCGGTCGACACAGGGGAAGGTTGCAAGCAGAGCTCCTCGGGCGGTGACGGCTCACGAGTTGCGGAACGCCGGAGCAATGGCTGCCGGTGACCGTGCTCGTCCAGGCACGACGTGGCGCCAAGCTAGGAGCGCTGCGGCGCTGGCGGAAGAACGTGCACGCACACAGAATGGTCCCGAACGTCTCGAGAGGTCTCTCGGTGCTCCAGTATCGAGTGCGCCACGCGCTCGTCGTCGCGTTCGCCGGTCTGGCGGCGAGCTGCAAATCGTCCGGCTCTTCCAGCCGCACGGCGACGGTTACTCCCGCCGCGCAGGCTGCACCGACGACGGTGGCGCCGGAGATTCCCGCCCGCTTGAGCGACTCGACGTTCTGGCGCTTGATCAACGACCTCTCGGAGCCCGGCGGCTTCTTCCGGTCCGACAACTTCGTCTCGAACGAGACCTCGTTTCAGTACGTGCTCCCGGAGCTCGAGCGCACCATCCGCCCCGGCGGCGTGTACGTCGGTGTCGCTCCCGATCAGAACTTCACCTACGTCGTCGCCCTCAGGCCGCGGATCGCGTTCATCGTCGACATCCGGCGTCAGAACATGATCCACCATCTCATGTACAAGGCGATGATCGAGATGGCGCCCGACCGCGCTGGATTCATGTCGCTCCTGTTCGCGCGGCCGCGTCCCAAGGGGGTCGACGGCGATGCGAGTCCCGAAGCGCTGTTCAACGCGTTCGCCAACGTCCCGACCGACACGGTGCAGTTCGCGACCAACCTCGTGGCCATCACCCAATGGCTGACAAAGCGCCACGGCTTCGCCCTCTCCGCCGCCGACCTGCAGTCGCTGGACTACGTCTATCGCGCGTTCATGACGGCCGGTCCGGACATCACCTACGCATTCCCTAACGGGGGCGGTCGAGGGTTCGGCCGCTGGCCGTCGTTCGCGCAGCTCATGCTGGAGAGCGACGGCCAGGGGCACAATCACGCATACCTGGCGAGTGAGACGAACTTCCAGTTGCTGAAGGATCTCGAGACGAAGAACCTTATCGTCCCGATCGTCGGCAACTTTTCGGGCGACAAGACGCTTCGCACGCTCGGCAACTATCTCAGGGAGCGCGGCGCCACGGTGACGGTGTTCTACACGTCGAACGTGGAGCAGTACCTGTTTCAGCAGGGCGACGACTGGCAGCGCTTCTACGCGAACGTCGCGACGCTCCCCCTCGACTCGACGAGCACGTTCATTCGGTCGCTGTCGAACGGGAATGGCTTCCGGCCGGGGAGCCCGAACTCTCGTTCGATCCAGCTGCTCTCGTCGGTGCTCGAGACGCTGAAGGCGGTGAAGGACGGGAAGGTGCAGACGTACTACGACATGATCCAGCTCGCCAAGTAGTTGTTCCGGCCTAACGACCGGCGGCAGGCGACTGCCGGGGACGGCGGACGGACGAAAGAGCGGGTCATCACGAGTCCTGTTGTCATCCCGAGCGCAGCGCAGCGAGGGATCGCCGTCATCCCGATACAGGCGCTGTCCCCTCGGTCGGGACGATGAGGATCCCTCGCCTGACGGCTCGGGATGACAACATGCGGCTCGGAATGACGCCTTCGGCCGTCGTCCCTTTCCCGTCGTCCGTCCCCCGTCGTCCGTCCCCGGCGGTTACCAGTCGCCAGCCACCAATCAGTTCTCGACGCGCGCTCTTAGAATCCGATCGAGCTTCGGAAAATCTCGATCCAGATGCTGATTCCCCTCATTCATCATCCGATCCTGCCTCCCCGCGCGCATTCCCCCACCCGCCGTTTCTCCATACCCGCCATAGAGCTGGTCGACCACCTCCATGCCCGACACGACCCGCCCAATCGGCGCGAACCCCTGCGCATCGATGCGGCTGTTATCCACGAGACTGATGAACAGCTGCGTCGTCCGCGTGTTCGGCCCCGTCATCGCATAGGCGATCATGCCACGCACATTGCTGGCGTGCGCCGAGTCGTCCGGCATCCGGCGGTCCTTCCACACTCGCGAGATCGCCGGATCGCCGGGAATCCCGAATTGCGCGATGAATCCCGGCACGACGCGAAAGAACCGCGAGTCATCGAAGTAGCCCGCGCGGACCAGACGATAAAATCGATCGGCGCCCCTCGGCGCGAGCGCGCGCGTGACGGCAATGACGAACGTGCCTTTCGTCGTCTCGACTGATACTCGGTATTCGGCGGGCGACGGCTCGTTCCAGTATTCCGCGTCGGGCCGCAGCAGCAAATCCCGTCGGCCGGTCGCGGAAGCGACGGGCTCCGTGTGTCCTGCTCGGTGACATGCGGCGAGCGTCAAGGCGAGAGCAATTGCGGCTCCTGCAATCGTCAGGGGCGTCCCTCGATGCGCTGTCGGTCGCTGCGTTGATTGCACGGTCGTGCACTCGCGGTCTTGAAGTTGCCCGAGGGCTCTACGATTCCCTATCCCCGATTCCCCGATTCCCGATCGACCTCCGCCGACGACAGCTCGTACGCTCGACCAACCCGCAGCACACGGCGCTCGGCCCACGGGGCACCCACGATCTGCAACCCGACCGGCAACCCTTCGGCCGTCAGGCCACATGGGACGGACATGGCGGGCAGGCCGGTGAAGTTGAACGGCGCCGTTAGGCGTGTGAGCACTGGTGCGGTGGCCACGGCATCGAGCCCGGCGATGCGCGGAGCGGTGCACGGCGTCGTTGGAAGGACCACCGCGTCGAACATCCCGCCATGCTCGACGAACCACGACGAGAACGTACGACGCAGAATCGTCTGTTGGCGACGCGCGTCGGCATAGTCGGTGGCCCCATACCCCGCGCCGCGGCGCAATCGTGCGAGCACGTCCGATCCAAACTCGTGAGGCGCGCTCTCCATCCGCTCGCGGTGAAAGGTGGCCGCGTCCGCTGTCGTCATGAGGCCATTCAACCGAGCGGCGTCCGGCAGCTCCGGTGCTGCGAGCACGTCGATCTGCGCTCCCGCCGACGCAAGCACATCGACCGCCTCGCGCACCAACGCGCGCACGTCCGGTTCGATGTCGCCCAGCCATTCATCGGCAATGACGCCGATACGCCATCCCGAGATGCCGTCCTCCAGCCTGGCTCCGTACTCGTCGACCGCGACATCCGCTGAACCCGGGTCGGCGCGATCAGGCCCGGCGATCACGTCGAGCAGGAGAGCAACGTCCGCCACTCTGCGCGCCATGGGTCCGGCGTGATCGAGGCTCCAGCTGAGTGGAACGACGCCGCGGAGACTCACGCGACCGTACGTCGGTTTGAGGCCCACGACGCCGCAGAGCGACGCCGGAATCCGAATGGATCCACCCGTGTCGCTGCCTAACGAGCCGAAGCACATGCCCGCCGCGAGTGCGGCCGCCGAGCCGCCCGACGAACCGCCCGAGATGCGATCGAGTGCCCACGGATTGTGGCACGCCCCATAGTGCGGGTTGTCATTCGTGACACCAAGCGCCCATTCGTGCATGTTGAGCTTCCCGAGTAAAACCGCGCCCGCTGCGCGGAGCTTCTGCACCACTCTTGCGTCTCGCTCGGGAACCCGCTCGGCAAAGAACCTGGAACCGGCCGTCGTCCGTACTCCGGCGGTGTCGAAGAGGTCCTTGAGCGCGATCGGCACGCCAGCCAAGGGTCCGGCGGCCTCGCCGCGAACCCGCTCGCGCTCTGCGACGCGCGCATCGTCGACCGCGGTATCCGCGGTGACGGTGATGAACGCGTTCACCTGCGCGTCGATGCCAGCGATCCGCTCGAGACACGCGGATGTCAGCTCGACCGGCGACACCGCACCATCGGCGACGCGCTGTGCGGCCTCGACGAGACTCTCTAGCGTGTCCGGAATGACGGCGACCATAGGCCAACAATATATTGTCGCCAGGATGACCGCATCTCTCGCGCGGCTGACTCTCAACCCGGATCGATTTTTCGATCCCGATCCTGCCATCCGCCGCGTCGCGCGCGAGATCTATCATGAAACGACCGAGTTGCCGCTGGTCTGCCCGCACGGCCACGTCGACCCGCGGCTGCTCGCCTCCAACGACCCGTTCCCCGAGCCAACGGCGCTGATCCTCCAGCCGGACCACTATATCCTGCGCATGCTGTACTCCCGCGGCGTTGGGCTCGAGCAGCTTGGCATCCCACCACGCGATGGCAGCGGTGTCGAGCGCGATCCACGGCGCATCTGGTCCACGTTTGCGCGGCACTACTATCTGTTCAGGGGCACGCCTACGGGCGCGTGGCTGGACCACGAGCTCTCGGACGTGTTCGAGGTCCGGACGCGACTCGACGCCGATTCGGCCGACGTCGTGTACGACGAGATAGCGGAGAAGCTCGCGTCCCCGGAGTTCCGGCCGCGCGCGCTGTTCGATCGATTCAGGATCGAAGCACTGGTAACGACCGACTCCGCCGCCGATTCCCTCGAGCACCACCAGTCCATTCGCAAGTCGGGGTGGAAGGGCCGGGTTCTTCCGTGTTTTCGACCGGACACCGTCTTTCAGATTGCGGCGCCGGCTTGGCCGGGAGCGGTAGCCGCGCTGGGCGAGGCGGCGTCGACTCCGATATCGGACTACGCGACGTTCGTGCGCGTTCTCGAGGACCGCCGCGAGTTCTTCAAAGCGATGGGAGCAACTGCCACCGATCACGCCGTCGTAGAGCCTTACACGGCACGGCTCGAGGACGACGAAGCGGCTGACTCATTCGACCGCGCGCTGGCCGGCTCGGCGACCGCAGCAGATCAACATGCGTTCGAGGCACATCTGCTCATGGAGATGGCGCGCATGTCCATTGCCGACGGGCTCGTGATGCAGCTCCACGCCGGTTCGTTTCGCGATCACAACATGCCGCTCGCCGAACGATTCGGGCCTAACGTGGGGGGCGACATCCCCGTCGCGGCCGAATACACGCGAAACCTTCGCGCGCTGCTCAACGCATACGGCGCGGATCCGCGGTTCACACTCATCGTGTTCACGCTGGACGAGTCGACATATTCGCGCGAGCTGGCCCCGCTGGCCGGCCACTATCCCGCGCTGCGCCTCGGCCCGCCGTGGTGGTTTCACGACTCCGTGGAAGGGATGATGCGATTCCGCCAGCGCACGACAGAGACGGCCGGGATCTACAATACCGTCGGTTTCAACGACGACACGCGCGCGTTCTGCTCGATTCCAGCACGCCACGACCTCGCCCGTCGTGTCGACGCGAACTATCTCGGCGGCCTCGTCACGCGGCATGTCATCGAGCTGAGCGACGCGCGCGAGATGGCGCGCGCGCTCGCCTACGAGCTTCCGAAGGAGGCGTACCGACTGTGACGACCTCTGGGACCACATCCGCTCACACCACGGTGCTCGAGCGCTTTGCGGCGATGCGCGTCCTTCCCGTGATCGTGATCGACGACCCCGACGATGCGCTCCCGCTCGCGCGTGCGTTGATCGACGGTGGGCTGCCGTGCGCGGAGGTCACGCTGCGAACGCCTCGCGCGGTTGAGGCGCTGCGACGCATCGCCGGCGAGCTGCCGGACATGTTGGTCGGAGCTGGGACGGTGCTGACGCCGGCACAGGCGGCTGAAGCGCGCGGGGCCGGAGCGCGATTCGTCGTGGCGCCCGGGTTCAACGCCAGGATGGTGGAGTTCTGTCAGAGCGTGGACCTTCCGGTGTTCCCCGGCGTGTGCACGCCCACGGAGATCGAGATGGCGTTAGGTGCCGGGCTGTCCCTGCTCAAGTTCTTTCCGGCGGAGCCGATCGGCGGTCTGCCGTTTCTCAAGGCCGTCGCCGCGCCCTACACGACGGTGTCGTTCATGCCGACCGGCGGCATCGGCCCGTCGAATCTCGCGTCGTATCTCGCCTTCCCGCGTGTGGTCGCGTGTGGCGGCTCGTGGATGGCACCTAACGACTGGATCGCCGCCGGGCAGTTCGACCGGATTCGCGACGCGACGCGAGCCGCGGTGGCGATTGCAAACAGCGTGACGGCAGGTGGCCGAGCATGACCACGAGTACACGAGTGGTCACGTTTGGCGAGGTGATGCTTCGACTGAAATCGCCGGGATTCGAGCGACTGTTTCAGTCGTGGTCGCTCGAGGCGTCGTTCGGCGGGGCCGAAGCCAACGTCGCGGTGTCGCTCGCGCAGTTCGGCGTGCGGGTGTCGTTCGTGTCGGCAATCCCCGCGAACCCCGTTGGCGATGCCTGCCTCGGCGAGCTGCAGCGGTTCGGTGTCGATACGAGCCACGTTCGTCGACAGGGCTCGCGCCTCGGCATCTACTTTCTCGAGGCCGGCGCGAATCAGCGACCGTCGAAGGTCGTGTATGATCGGTCAGGCTCGGCGATCGCCACCGCGAAGCCCGGCGACTTCGACTGGGACGCCGTCCTCGACGGTGCGTCGTGGTTTCATCTCACCGGCGTCACGCCGGCGATCAGCCAGTCGGCGGCGGATCTGGCGATCGAGGGCGCGCGACGCGCCCGAGCGAAAGGCATCACTGTGTCGTGCGACTACAACTACAGGAAGAATCTGTGGAAGTACGGGAAGCCCGCGCCTGATGTCATGCGCGAGCTCGTTCGGCACGTGCATATCGGCATCGCGAACGAGGAGGATTGCCAGGAAGCGTTAGGCGTCGCGCTCGACGTGGACGTCGCGTCCGGTTCGCTCGCGACCGACAAATACCGTGCGATGGCGGCGCGAGTGCTCGAGGAATTTCCGAACCTCGAGAAGCAGGTGATCACCCTGCGCGAGAGCCACAGTGCGGACCGGAACGGCTGGTCGGCCGTGCTGCACAATCGGAAGGACTTTCTCGTGAGCCGGCGCTACGACATCACCGACATCGTGGACCGCGTGGGTGCCGGAGACTCGTTTGGCGCGGGGCTGATCTACGGCTTGCTCTCGTATGACGACGATTCCCGGGCCCTCGAGTTCGCCGCAGCGGCATCGTGCCTCAAGCATTCGGTCCTGGGCGACTTCAACCGCGTGTCGGTGGCCGAGGTCGAGGCCCTGATGGCCGGCGAGGCGAGCGGCCGAGTTCAGCGTTGAGATCAAGGGCACTTGCCGCCGAGACCTTTCCGTTTCCGCCGTTGGTTTGGATGCCGACCGGTCAGTGTTCGCGAGCCGCCAACGCCGTCTCCTGACGGTACAGATCCGGGAACTGCTTCTTGAGGTTCGCGACCTTAGGCGCGTCGTTGTACACGATGTACGGATACGTCGGGTTCCGCTCCGCAAAGTTCTGATGATAATCCTCGGCCGGGTAAAAGCCCTGGAGCTTCACGACTTGCGTGACGATCGGCCGCGGATAGACCTTCGCTTTCGTCAGCTGGTCGATATAGGCACGCGCAATTCGGGCCTGTTCCTCGTCGGCGAAGAAAATAACTGACCGATACTGCGGGCCAACATCCGGGCCCTGCCGATTCAGTTGCGTTGGGTCAGTCGCCACCGAGAAGAACACCTGCAGCAGCTTCTCCAGCGAGACCTTGGTCGGATCGAACGTCACCTTCACGGACTCCGCGTGACCGGTTGTACCCGTGCTCACGGTCTCGTAGTCTGCCTGCTCCTTCGTGCCACCCGCGTAGCCGGAGACGGCATCCGTAACCCCCTTGATGTGCTCGAATACCGCTTCGATGCCCCAGAAGCAGCCACCCGCCAGCACGATGGTCTGAAGTCCGGGCGCGGCTGGCAGGCTGGTGACTGCCGCTTCCGGCACCGCGATCGGTGAGTGCGAAGACGGACGGGAAAGCGCGGCGAGCGGCGCGATCACGGCCAGGGCAATGGCGCCGCGAACGGCGAAGCGGTACATGAACGCAACTCCTCAGCGTGTGCTGGGTCGGGGTTACAAAGCGGTGGGCTAGTCGCTGACGACTACCTTATGAGTTCCCATCCGCTGCGAAAGGTTCCAAAGCCGCGTGCGACATCGCACGAAAACCTGCTCAGGTGGCTGTCGACTGGCGGCGACTCCGTACGAGCGGGTAAGTTGCGCGGCTTGGTCAATCAGTCCGTCGAACAACTTTGCTGGAACCGCCGACCGCCGCCGCGCACAGCACGCGGGCCGCTGCGGTCTGCCGTGCACCGAGGAGACTACGATTGTGAGCGCAGCGACTGAGGCTGTCATTTCACGCATCCTGAAAACGAACGAAGCCGACCTGCTCGACGAGTGGTTGAAGGAGCAGCTCACCGCCTTCCGCGCTGCGTCGAAGATCAGCGAGACCGAGCTCCGCGGCCAATCGAAGGAACTTCTCAGTCTCCTCCAGCAAGCCACGCAGGGCGGACACGTCACCGACATCCAGGGACCGTCCTTCGGGCGCGTCCGCGACATGCTCGGCGACGTCTCGCGATCGCGCAGCCTCCATGGGTTCTCGCCGAGCGAGACGGCGATGTTCGTCTTCTCGCTCAAGCGGCCGCTCTTCGTCCGCATCCGAAATGAGCTCAGCGGCGACGCGGACCAGCTCGCGACGGTCACGTGGTCGGCGACCGAGCTGCTCGACAAGCTCGGCCTGTATACGACCGAGGTCTATCAGAAGAGCCGCGAGGAAGTGATCACGCGGCAGCAGCAGGAGCTGCTCGAGCTATCCACACCTGTGGTGAAGTTGTGGGACGGCATCCTCGCCCTGCCGATGATCGGGACACTCGACAGCGCGCGCACGCAGATCGTCATGGAGTCGCTGCTGCAGCGCATCGTCGAGACCGGCGCAGACATCGCGATCATCGACATCACCGGCGTGCCGACGGTGGATACGCTGACCGCGCAGCACCTGCTCAAGACCGTCACGGCCGCCCGCCTCATGGGTGCCGACTGCATCATCAGCGGTATCCGGCCCCAGATCGCGCAGACGATCGTGCATCTCGGAGTCGACCTTGGCGCAGTTATCACCAAGGCGACGCTCGCCGACGCTTTCCGGCGGGCGCTCGAGATGACCAGGCAGCGTGAGCGGGTTCTCAAACCCCGCGTCTGACCGGAGACTCGCGCGTGGACCGAATCCCAATTCTGAAGCTCCGTGACCTGCTGCTGGTCTCGATTCAGGTCGACATGCACGACCGGCTCGCCATGCAGCTGCAGGATGAGCTCACGGCGAGAATCAGCGAGACCGGGGCCAGAGGTGTCCTGATCGACATCTCGTCGCTCGACATCGTCGACTCGTTCATCGGCCGCATGATCGCGAACATCGCCGCGATGGCCCGCGTGCTCGACGCGGAAACCGTCGTGGTGGGAATGCAGCCGGCGGTCGCGATCACGCTGGTCGAGCTCGGGTTGAATCTTCCGGGTGTGCGCACCGCGCTGAACGTCGACAAGGGAATGGCGCTGCTCGAGTCGGCCACACCAGACGTTGAGGACTTGCCCGACGCGGATGCCGGTCACCCGGAGTGAGACGCTGGAGCTTCGCTCCGCAGCGGACGTCGTGTCGGTGCGCCAGGCCGTTCGCACGTGGGCGATCGAGGCGGGGTTCTCGCTGGTCGATCAGACGAAGATGGTCACCGCGGCGAGCGAGCTGGCACGGAACACGATCGACTACGGTGGCGGCGGAACCTCGACCCTCGAGCTCATCATCGAAGGCCCGCGTCGTGGCCTACGCGTCGTCTTCGCGGATTCGGGACCTGGCATTCCGGACGTTCAGCAGGCACTGACGGATCACTTTACGACCGGCAACGGCCTCGGCCTCGGCCTCGGCGGAGCCAAGCGGCTCGTCAACGAGTTCAACATCAGCTCGCGAGTTGGCGAGGGCACCCGCGTGGTGATCACGCGATGGAAGTGAGTGTGTCGCTGTATCCTGACTACCAATCCGGGCTGTCGGTTGCCATCGATGACCCGAGCAAGGTCGGCGAGGCGCGCCGAACCGCCAACGCGATGGCGGCGGCGACCGGCCTTTCGGAGACAGACGCGGGGAGATTCGCGATCCTGGCGTCGGAAGCGGCGACCAACATCACGAAGCACGCCACTCACGGTCAGCTCGTGCTCAGGTCGTTAGGCGACGGCGGAGCCGCCGGGGTCGAGGTGGTCGCGATCGATCATGGTCCCGGCATTCCCGATCTCGACCGCGCGTTGAGCGACGGGTACTCCACGGCGGGGAGCTCCGGCACGGGTCTCGGTGCGATGTCGCGTCTGGCCAGCGCGTTCGACATCTACACATCGGTCGGGAGCGGAACCGTGCTCGTGGCGCGCATTACGCGTCCCGCACCGGGCGGCCGTGACCGTCCGTTCGAGGTCGGCGTAGTGCGCGTTCCGAAGCACGGCGAGTCAGCGTGCGGCGATGACTGGGGCATCGCGGTCGATGACCGTGGTCGCGCGATGGTCGCTGTCGCCGATGGGCTCGGCCACGGCCAGTCGGCGGCCGACGCGTCGCGTCGGGCCGTGGAGGTCGCCGTGGACCGGTCCGCTGGCCAACCGGCGATGATCGTCGCTCAGGTGCATGGCGCATTGCGCTCGACCCGCGGCGCGGCGCTGGCGATCGCGGAGCTCGAGACGACGACAGCGTCCGTCCGCTACGCCGGGCTCGGGAACATCTCGGCCTCGCTCGTATCGCCGGGGGAGAGCAAGAGCCTCGTGTCGCACGGTGGGATTGCCGGCCACGAGGCGCGAAAGATTCAGGAGTTCGCGTATGACTGGCCGACTGGCGCCCTGCTCGTCATGCACTCGGACGGGCTCAGCGGCCGGTGGGATCTGACCCGGTATCCGGGTCTCGCCACCCGGGACCCGAGCGTTGTGGCGGGTGTGCTCTATCGCGACTATTCCCGAGGGCGCGATGACTCGTTGGTGGTGGTCATCCGCGCGGCCCGGACGGCCGCATGATGGGGGCGGACTCCATGTCGACGACGACGCTGCTGACAGTGGACCTGACGCGCGAGCATGATGTGGTGCTCGCGCGCCAGCGTGCGCGCCAGCTCGCGACACAGTTCAAGCTCGACGCCCAGGACCAGACGCGTTTCGCGACCGCTGTCTCGGAGCTTGCGCGCAACGCGCACCAGTATGCCGGTGGCGGGCGTGTGGACTTCTGGATCGACCACGAGCCGCCGGCGACCCTCATCGCGCGCGTGAGCGATCGCGGGCCCGGGATCGCGCGGCTGAGCGAGGTCCTCGACGGCCGCTACGTATCGTCGACGGGGCTTGGTATCGGGATCATGGGCGCCCGGCGCCTGTCCGACACGTTCTCCGCCACGTCGTCGCCTAACGAGGGAACCGCGATCGTGATCGGCAAGCGCCTCCCGACCGCGGTGCGCGTCACGCCGAGCGCGATCAACGCCGCCATGGGCGCCGTGGCCGCGTCCAGCGCGCTCGACCCGCTGCTCGAGATGCAGGCGCAGAGTCAGGAGCTTGCGCGCACGCTCGCGCATCTCCGCGAGAAGCAGACGGAGACGGACCGGCTCGCGCAGGAGCTTTCGGAAACGAATCGCGGTGTGCTGGCGCTGTACGCCGAGCTCGACGAGCGCGCCGTCTACCTCGAGCGCGTCAACGAGCTCAAGACGCGATTCCTCTCCGACCTGAATCACGAGATTCGCACGCCGCTCAATGCCGTTCGGAACGTCGCGCGGCTGCTGCTCGATGGGTACGAGGGCCCGCTGACCGATCGCCATCGCCGCGCGATCGAGATGATGCGGAACTCGACCGACGCGTTGTCGGATCTCGTGAACGACTGGCTCGATCTGGCGAAGATCGAAGCGGGCCGCACCGAGGTTCGTGTTGACGCCTTCACGGTCGAAGATTTGTGGGGCGCGCTGCGCGGCGTCTTTCGGCCCATCGAGACCGACGAAGCGGTGTCGCTGGTCTTCGAGCCCGTTCCTCCGCTGCCGCTGTTGCAGACCGACGAGTCGAAGGTCGCGCAGATCCTCCGGAATTTCATCTCGAACGCGCTCAAGTTCACCGAGCGGGGTGAGGTGCGCGTGTCGGCCCGCGAAGGTGATCACGACACCATCCGGTTCGCGGTGGCCGATTCGGGGATCGGGATTGCCGACTTCAACCTGGAGCGGATCTTCGAGGAGTTCGCGCAGATCGAGAGCCCGATGCAGCGGCGCGTGAAGGGCACGGGGCTCGGGTTGCCGCTGTCGCGCCGGCTCGCACGGCTGCTGGGCGGCGACGTCACGGTCGAGAGCGAGGTCGGACGAGGCTCGGTGTTCACGGTGGTGCTGCCCATCCTGTACGAGGAACGGCGCGCCGCGGGCGCCGAGCCTAACGATGATCGAGATCGCCCGCGGGCGACCGAGGTGTCGAATGTCTGATCGGCCAGTGATCAACGTGCTGGTGGTGGACGATACGCTGGCCAATCGTTGGGTGCTCCTGCGCGTCCTCGAGGAGGGCGGATATCGGGTCATCGAAGGTGAGACGGCCGCCGACGCGGTGCGCCTCGCGGCCGAGCGCCCGGACCTCATCGTGCTCGACGTGCGCCTGCCGGACGGCAGTGGGTTCGAGATCGCCCGTGGCCTCAAGGCGGACCCACAGACCGGCGACATCCCGCTGCTGCTCATCTCGGCCAGTTTCACGTCGCCCAGCGAGCGCGCCTTTGGTCTCGACTCCGGTGCGGACGGCTATCTGACCCACCCGGTCGAGCCGCCGGTGCTCCTGGCGACGATCCGCGCACTGCTCCGGAGCCGCGAAGCCGAACGCGCGCTCCGCGAAAGCGAGGCGCGATTCCGCACGATGGCGGATTCGGCTCCGGTCATGATCTGGCTCGGCGATGTCAACGGCCGCGCGGAATGGTTCAGCCGATCGTGGCTCGAGTTCACGGGGCGGCCGCTCGAGGAGCAGGTCGCGGAAGGGTGGGCCTCTGTGGTGCATCCCGAGGACCTCGAGCGAACCGTGAACGCGTACCGGACGCACGCCGCCGCGCGTGAACCGTTCCGGGTCGAGGTTCGTGTTCGGCGTCACGACGGTGCCGATCGGTGGGTACTCAGTTCCGGAGCGCCACGAATCAACGAGTTCGGCGACTTCGTCGGCTACATCGGGTCATGCCTGGACATCACCGACCGCAAGGACGGCGAGATCGAGCGCGAACGGTTGCTGATGCGTGAGCGGGCCGCGCGTGCCGAAGCGGACGCGGCCCGCATGGCGGCCGAGCATGCGAACGATGTAAAGGCGCAGTTCCTTGCCGCGATGTCGCACGAGCTCCGCACGCCGCTCAATGCCATTGGTGGCTATGTCGACCTCCTGGAGCTCGGCATCCGCGGGCCGGTCACGGAGGCGCAGCGCGAGGACCTGGACCGGATCCGCCGCAACCAGCGCCACCTGCTCGGGCTCATCAACAACGTGCTCAACTTCGCCAAGATCGAGGCTGGCCACGTCGAGTACCATCTCGTCGAAGTCGGCCTCCACGACATCCTCGATGGGATGTATTCGCTGGTGGCCCCGCAGGTGCGCGCCCGCGGTCTGGAATACCAGTACCGCCAATGTCCCGCGACCTTGGTGGTGCAGGCGGACACCGAGAAAGTGCAACAGGTGCTCATCAACCTGCTGTCCAACGCGATCAAGTTCACGGAACCCGGCGGCCACGTTAGGCTCGAGTGCACCTGCACCGACACGATGGCCAACGTGCGCGTCGTCGACACCGGCGTCGGGATCCCGGCCAGCAAGCTCGAGGCGATCTTCGAGCCGTTCGTCCAGGTCGATCAGGCCTTCACCCGCGAAGGGCAGGGTACCGGGCTCGGACTGTCCATCAGCCGGGATCTCGCCCGGGCCATGGGCGGTGACATCACCGTGGAGAGCGTGTTCGGCGAGGGCGCGGTCTTCACGCTGTCACTGCCGCGGGTGATCAGCCGGGAGGCCGAGCGACCGGCGATGAGCGCTTCGTCCCAATCGGATTGACGGGTCGCTGGACCCGGTCCAAGCTTCGGCTCCTCACTCGCTCGTTTCGTCACCATCCGGAGCCTTCCATGATTCGTTTCGCGTCACGCTCCTCGCTGTTGGCTGCCGCGCTCCTCGCGTGCGTCACGCCGTGCCTAACGGCGCAGGGTACCGCCAGTCCGCGCACCGGCTCCGACGTGCTCGAGGCCATGCGCGCCGCCTACGCGGGCAAGTGGTACCACACGCTCACGTTCACGCAGAACACGACGCGCCGAGGGCAGGACGGCGCGGACCACGAGCAGACCTGGTACGAGACGCTCGCGCACACCGCGGCCGGCGGCACGCGACTTCGCATTGACATCGGCGACCTGTCCGCCGGAAACGGCGTGATCTACACCGCGGACTCCTCGTTCAGCGTCCGCGGGGGGAAGCTCCAATCGGCCGAGGCGTCAGGCAACGAATTCCTGCCGCTCATCGAGGGCGTCTACGTCCAGCCGGTGGCGAGGACGGTCAAGGAGCTCGGGCAGATGAAGGTAGATCTGAGCCGCGTGCGAGCGGGTACGTGGCAGGGCAAGCCCGTGTGGATCGTCGGGGCGACGTCGGCGTCCGATACGACGTCGCCACAGTTCTGGGTCGATACCGATCGGAAGCTGCTCCAGCGCATGATCGTCTCGTTCGCCAGCGGCCAGCCGCCGTACGACGTGCACCTCGGCGGGTACGAGAAGGTCGGCAACGGTGCGTGGCTCGCGACGAAGATCGAGATGTACCAGAACGGAGTGCGTCGGCAGGCGGAAGACTACTCGGCGTGGAAAGTGGATGTTCCTGTGGATCCAGCCATGTTCGATCCGGCACAATGGTCCACGGCCCCACACTGGGCGAAATCACCGAAATAAGAGCGCAACTGCCGTCTGTGATTTCGCGCCCTTAGGGTTTCGCGCCGTCTAGCCGTTGCGCCGTTTGGGCCCTGCGACTCTTACTGCTGGTCGTCCGGCCGACGTTGTGACTGGCTTCTACGATCGCTCCTCGCGTCACCGTTCCGCGGCCCACGCATACGCATATGGTTGGAATGCATGCCGTGACCGTGTCTGAACCCGCGACCGCCCATCCCACCGCGCTGCATCCGGCCCGACGCCGCAACGCGCTCCCACGCCCGCGCTTGCTGATCTGGCGTCAGCACCGAAATGGCATCGCGACGATCCGCCTGGGCTTGATCGCGGAGGCGCTGCATCGCCGGCCGCATCTGCTCGAAGCTCTGTCGCATCCGCGCACGCTGTGATGAATCCGGCCGTCCGCCACCAGGCGGCCGCTGAGTTCGCAGCGAGTCCATCTGGACACGAACCACGCGTCGACGCTCCGCCGTCCGCCGTGCGATGGCGGCCAGGCGAGTGACCTGCGCGTCGGTGAGATTCAACTCGCCTGTCTGGGCGAGAAGGAATTGTGCCGGGTCATCCATCGCGCGGCTGCGCGGAGCGCCCATGCCGTCCGGGCTGCCCGGCACCATTTGTCCGCGGGGCTGCTGCGCACCCAGCGTCACTGCGCTCGCGGCCCAGGCCACTGCCGTAATAAGGAGCTGTCTTTTCATCGTGCCGACTTGACCTCCACCGGTTGAACCTGCGACATCGATCTTATCGGGTGAGACGTATCCGTACGGCTGCCGTTAAGACACATTTGCCGTCGCCCTTCGCCCGTCCCCGGAGTTGTTCATGACTCGTTCGTCTTTTGCTGCCTGTCTCGTTGCCCCGCTCGTCGTCTGTCTATCCACCGCCGACCTGCACGCGCAGGGCACCACGCGCACGATGGCGCCGGGGAAGCCGACGATCGCGCAGTATCTGAGTCCTGCTTCACCGCTCGAGGTGACGGCAGCGCGAAAAGCCGACCGCATCGCGTGGATGACCTATGACCGCGGAATGCGGAACGTCTACACTGCGGTCGCGCCGGGTTTCCGCCCGGTGCGCCTCACGCGCTTCTTGGATGACGACGGCCGCGATCTTACGAACGTCAACCTGTCCGACGACGGCTCGATCGCGGTGTTCGTTCGCGGGTCGGCGCCGAACCGGCAGGGGTGGGTGGCGAACCCGTCGCACGATCCGTCCGGCGCCGAGCGCGAGATCTGGGCGGTTCGCACGAGTGGTGGGGCGCCGTGGCGTGTGGCGGAAGGGGCCGCGCCCGCGCTTTCGCCCGACGGTCGATTCGTGCTGTACGTGAAGGACAACCAGATCTACCGCGGTCGAGTGATGACGCCCTCGGCGCCTGACTCCATTGACCGGGGACAGAAGCCGTTCATCAAGGCGTGGGGACGGCAAATCAATCCGCGATGGTCACCCGACGGATCGAAGATCGCGTTCATCAGCGATCGCGGGAACCACGCGTTCATCGCGGTCTACGACGGAAAGACGCGCTCGATAACCTATCTCGCACCCGGTGTGGACTTCGACGGGGCGCCGGTGTGGTCGCCGGACGGGAAGCGGGTCGCGTTCACCCGCCGGCCCGGGACTCCCTTTGGGCAGCAGTCGCAGGAAGGGCAGGGCGGCATTGGGAACCCGCCGGGTCCGGCGGGGAACGGCGCCTCGCCGCGCAGTGTGTGTCCGCCCGGGTTGGCGAATCCCTTCGGACCGGGCGGTGCGGGGCGCGCCCGTCCGGACTCCGCGCCGGCGCGGCCGCTCATTCCCGGGCTCTGTCGCGCGACATTCGCCGGCGGGCACACCATCGCCATCATGGTCGCGGACGTGTCGACGCAGTCCGCGCACGAGCTGTGGCACAACGCGCCTAACGACTCGACGTTCCCGGCGATCCAGCGCCTGCTGTGGGCCGGCGATCATATCCTCATCCCGGTCTCGCCGCTCAACGACGAGTGGGAGCGCTATTACTCGCTCGATGCGAACGCGGGCACGGCGAAGCCGGTGCTGCTGACGACGACCAATGGCTTGATCGAGGATGCGACGTCGGCCGCCGTGTCGGCCGACGGCAAGACGTTCTACTACTGCACGAACGCGAGCGACATCGAGCGGCGCCACATCTGGTCGGTGCCGACAGCCGGTGGAACGCCGAAGCGGCTCTCGACGGGCGACGGGATCGAGACGTCCCCGCAGCCGCTCGCGTCAGGCAAGCAGCTGGCGGTGCTCTACTTCGACGCGAGCACGCCGGCGTCGGTTGGTCTCGTGCCGGTGGACGGAGGGAAGGCCCGCGTGATCTTCCCGACGCTTGGTTCCGACTTCCCGAAGTCCGAGCACGTGACGCCAGAAATCGTCGTTGTGAAGTCGCCGGACGGGGTGGAGACACACAATCAGCTCTTCCTCCCGAAGGATCTCAAGCCAGGTGAGCGCCGGCCGGCGATCGTCTTCGTGCACGGCGGTCCGCCTCGCCAGATGATGCCGGGCTATCACTACATGCAGTTCTACCACTGGGCCTATGCGGTGAACCAGTGGCTGGCGAACCAGGGGTACGTCGTGCTGTCGGTGAACTACCGGCTCGGCATTGGCTACGGCCGGTCGTTCCGCCAGGCGCAGAACACCAACGCGCGCGGCAACGCGGAGTACCAGGACGTGCTCGCGGCCGGCAAGTATCTACAGACCCGCGCCGACGTGGACCCAGCGCGCATCGGGATCTGGGGGCTGTCGTATGGCGGCCTGCTCACGTCGCAGGCGCTGGCGCGCAACTCGGATCTCTTCGTGGCAGGCGCGGACCTCGCGGGCGTGCACCTCTATGGCGGCTCGCTCGACACGAGCTCCGTGTCCTACAAATCGTCGGCGATCTCGGCGATCGACAGCTGGAAGTCGCCGGTGTTCCTCGTGCATGGCGACGACGATCGGAACGTGGACTTCGCACAGACGGTGGGTTTGGTGCAGCTGCTTCGCGCGCGCGGGATCTATTACGAGCTCCAGGTGATCCCGGACGATCTCCACGAATCGATGCTGCATCGCAACTGGGTCGCGACGTTCACCCACATGGGCGACTTCCTCCATCGCTTCGTGTGGAACAAGGAGTCCGCGGCTGCGACAGATGGAGACAGACGCTGAGACAAGCGCGGCACAGGTAACTGGTTACTCGAATTGCTCACTGGTTATAGAACCCTCGGGATCCCTCTCTTATGCGAGATGAGCGTCCCGGGGGTTCTGATTACCCGTAAACCAGTTCCAGTAACCAGTTACCTGTGCTTCTGCAGTTGCGGCTACATCTGTTCCCTTTATTCTTGTTCTCCCCGAACATACACCGAATTCAGGGAGAGCGGCGTGGACTCCGAGGTCGACCGGCCAGCGCTTGCAATCGATGGAGTCGCACGAGCGAGTGAGCTTTCGCCGGTTCCGGGTTGGGTCGGGATCGTCCGCGTAGCAGCGGCGGCGGCAGCCGCGTCGGATCCGCCGGCGTCGTTTCTATGTCGGGCGCAATGGGGGCGACTCGCGTGGTACGACGTCCGCGGCCCTCGTCCCTTCGTCGAGCTTCTCTGGGCCCTCGAGGAGCTTTCGGCCACACTCTGCGAGGTGTGCGGCGCACCGGCCTTTCAGCGGGAGACGTGGGAACGTGGCGTCCACACCCTCTGCCCGCGGCACGCCGTGGACGTTGCCGTGGCCGGACCCAAGGTCGGCGATGTCTACGACCGAGCGTGGGCGCAGCTTCGAAACACCCAGTAAGGAGCGAGTGAGGCACCTAGCCGGAGCTGTGTGAAGAAACTTGCTCGATGAGCATTGAATCATGTACGATATGGCGTTACTGATTGCCATTTGACGCGTTTCGTTCGCAGAATCCTGCGAATCATGCACAAGTTGCTTGACGGTGTGAGCGCGGACGTATAGGGTGTGCGAGGCGGGCAGATGGCTCCGCCGGGTCCACTCCACACCTGCCCCTTACGCCATGATCGCGCAGTCTCCGGAACCGAGCGCCCCGGACACCGTCTGGATGCTGGTCTCGACGGCGCTCGTGCTGCTCATGACGCCCGCCTTGGCGTTCTTCTATGGCGGTCTGGTTCGCGCCAAGAACGCCCTGAACACGATGATGATGAGCGTCGCATCGCTCGGCATAGTCGGGCTGGTGTGGGCGCTCGTTGGCTACTCCCTCGCGTTCGGGCGTGGGACGGGCGTCATCGGCGGGTTGGAGTTTCTTGGGCTCGAGAACGTCGGCCTCGAGGTCAAGGGCTCCATTCCGCACCTGCTGTTCATGGCCTATCAGGCTACGTTCGCCATCATCACCGCCGCGCTCATTTCCGGGGCGATCGTGGAGCGAATGCGGTTCGGGCCGTACCTCGCGTTCATCGCCCTGTGGACCGTCGTCGTCTACGCACCCGCCGCGCACTGGGTGTGGGGCGGTGGATGGCTCGGCTCGTTAGGCGTTCTCGACTACGCCGGCGGCACGGTCGTCCACGTCAACGCGGCCGCCGCGGCGCTCGCCGCGGCTCTCGTGCTTCGGCCGCGCCGTGACTACGGAAGGCAGGCGCTCCTTCCACACAACGTGCCATACGTGTTGCTCGGTGCTGCGCTGCTGTGGTTCGGATGGTTCGGCTTCAACGCAGGCAGCGCGCTCGGCGCGAACAAGACGGCGGCGCTCGCGTTCGTGAACACGTTCCTCGCCCCCGCCGCCACGATGGTCGTGTGGATGCTGATCGAGCTCGCCCGCACGGGCCGCGCGACAGCGGTCGGCGTCGCGACCGGGATCGTGGTGGGTCTCGTAGCGATCACGCCGGCCGCCGGGTTTGTGTCGCCGTTAGGCGCGATCGCGATCGGCGGGATAGCGGCGCCGCTCAGCTACTTCGCGATTCTGTGGCGAAGCCGCACGGCGCTCGACGACTCGCTCGATGTCGTCGCCGCGCACGGCGTTGGTGGTGCCACCGGTGCGCTTCTGACCGGCGTGTTCGCTCTGCCCGAGTGGGGCGGGTCGGCGGGCCTCATTGCCGGGAATGCTCGCCAGGTCGGCGTTCAGCTCATTGGCTTGCTGGTCGTGGCAGCGTACAGCGGCCTCGCGACGGCATTGCTCATCAAGCTCGTGAACGCGGTTGCCCGTGTGCGCAGCAGTCAGCGCGATGAGGCGGTCGGCCTCGACGTCACACAGCACGGCGAGGAGGCGTACACGCGAGGCGACGGGGCAGTGCTGGTGATGCCCTCGATCACCGCAGCCGACACCCGATCGACTGACGAATCGATGCGGGTGCCGCTCGAGGTGCCCGCGTGAAGCTGATCGTCGCGATCGTCAGGCCCGAGCGCGCGAACGAGGTGCTCGAGGCGCTGTTCATGGCGGAGGTCCGGGGGCTCACGGTGTCGCGCGTGCAGGGACATGGTGGCGAGACCGAGCGCGTCGAGACGTACCGCGGCACGACGGTGAAGATGGAATTGCAGGATAAGGTGCGATTCGAGATTGGCGTGTCCGACCACTTCGTCGAGCCAACGGTGAGAGCGATTCTCGACTCGGCCCGCACGGGTGACGTGGGTGACGGAAAAATCTTCGTGCTGCCGGTTGAACGAGTGTACCGCATCCGTACGGGTGAGACCGATCAGATGGCGGTTACCCCGGGCTGGCCTGAGCAGGAGCCCGAGTAGTCGTCGGTTTCGTAACGACGCCAATCACTGTGGCTTGCGGACCGCGCGCTCCTCCTTCTCCTCGCGTTCATCGTCGGACAGGTCGCGCGACATCGGGAAGAACAGCGCCTGCTTTACGCCCGGGAATGGCGTCTGCCAGCCCCGCGCCTCGTGCCAGAGAATGCGGTTCAGTCGGTCGGACGGTGCGGCATCGGGGATATCGAAGCGCATCCGCGCCGAGGCGAGCGCAGCCTTCCGGCGTTCGGCCGCGTTAGGCCCGCGGATCTCACCGACGCGTTCATTCCTTTCATACAGTGACACGCTGGGCTCGACAGCCGTGTACGGCGCGAGATTCGGCTGCGCACCGGCCGCGATGAAGCTCGCGCGCATGTCGGTCGCCACGAGGTCGAAGAGACTCATCGCCGGAAGGCCGAGGATGAGCTCGATGCTCTTCACCATACTTGGCTGGCTGTAGAACGTGCTGTCGACGATGCCGCGGCGGGCATACGGCGAGATCGCGAGCGCCACCGTCCGATGACCGTCGATGTGGTCCACGCCGTTCTGCGCGTCATCCTCCACGACGAAGATCGCCATGCTTGACCAGAAGCGGGAATGCGAGAGCCCGTCGACGATCCTGCCTAACGCCAGGTCGTTGTCCGCAACGCACGCGCGTGGGGTGCACCAGCCTGGCGACGTGCCGACGGTGTGATCATTGGGCAGGATGACCATGGTGAGCTCCGGCATCGACCCGGCGTTGTTCCAGTCCCGCAGGTGCGCGAGAATGTCCTCCGACTTGACGACGTCCGGTACTTCCTGCGTCCAGCCGGGATACTCGCGGACCAGTACCTTGTCGAGCGACGGAATCTGGGAGCGCGTGTTGTATCGCTTTCGCAGCTCTTCCCGGAAGTACGTGGGACGGTCTTCGCGCGGCTCGCGCCACTGGGCAAACAGGTCATTTCTGACCGCTGATATCGAGTCGGACGGCGCCGGGGCGTACTCGCCGAACACCGTGACGCGCTTGCCCTTCGCCTGCGCGTTCTCCCACAGGAAGCCGCCTGACGAGTAAGCGAGGGGGTCGTTCCCCTCCGACGGGTACGATCGCCCGTAGTACAGTGGCCACAGTGGATACTCGGTTTCGTTGGCCTGTGTGACCCACTGATGTCCGTCCGCCGAGTTGCCGCCGGATGCGAAGAAGTGGTCGAGCGTGACGAAGCGCTCGGACAGCGCGTGCGCGTTAGGTGTGACGTCGCGCCCGTAGATCACGAGGCTCGGGTCACCGGCGCCGCGGCCAAGGTCGCCGAGGATCTGGTCATACGTGCGGTTCTCGCGGATGACGAACACGACATGCTTGATCGGCGTCGGCTCACCCGGTCGTTCGGGTATGGGCTGCGGTGCGGCGTTCGGCCGTGGCGCCAGCGACGCCGCAACCGTACCGCTCACACCGCCCGGAGTCAGGCGGTTGTTCTGCGCGACCGCGGTGGAATAGGCCGCGAGCTCCGCTGTCGTCGGGATCGTCACGACGCTTACCGAGCCTCGAACAGCGTGCACATAACGGCCGCGGCGACCGGGCGAGCCGTCGGTCTCGCCGTCGCCGGCCCCGACGCCGAGCAGGGCACCGACCGCGAGATACTTGCCGTCGCTCGAGACATCGAGGCTCGACGGATACCAGGCGGTTGGAATGAGTCCCAGGAGGCGCCACGATGGCGTCGGTGACCGGATGCTGCGCACGTCATAGACGGCGACCGCATTTGCGCCGCCGAGGGCGACGTAGAGAGTTCCGCGGTCCGGCGAGAGGGCGAGTGCGGTTGGCGACAACCCGATGTTTCGCTCGCGGAACGGCGCGACCGGCAACGTTGCGACAACGGAATTCGACCGGGTGTCGATGACGGTGACGGCGTCCGCATTGCCGGCGGCGACATACAGGCGCGCGTTAGGCTCATCCCAGGCGAGCGCCGTGGGATGGCGACCAACGGCGATCGTGTGAGTCACCCGCCCAGCCGACACATCGATGCGAGTGACCGTTCCTTCTGCCGCCATGCCGCGCGTGTCGGTTTTCACGCGCTCCGCGCGCGGATCGCAGCATTGGGTCGCAGACCGTTCCCCGTTCTTGGGTTGCGTCCCGCCGAGATTGGACACGTACGCGACCGCACCGTCGGGGGAGAGCACCGCGGCGACTGGCGCGACACCAAGCGGAATGAGGCGAATCGATCGTCCCGTTTCGGCCTCGATCACCGCGAGCGCATCGTTCGCCGTGAGCGGCACGACGGCGACGCGTCGACCGTCCGCGCCCGCGCGAGTCGCCACGGCTGGCGAACCGGCCATGTAGTCGCCAAGTGCGCCCGACGAGTACGCGGGTGCCGCGCTGTCGCCGGCCGCATCGCGACCGAACGCATGGAGCTGGGCGATGTTATTCGGGTTCGGTTTCGACCGAAGCCCGGGCATTGGCGCTTGCGCGGCCTGCTTCGGCTGACCACCCACGGAGCTCACGAGCGCGCGACCCGTTGACGCATCGACCGCAACACCCTGCACGCCGGACCTACCATCGAATCGACCGCGGGCAACCACGCGGTTGTTCGCCCACGCGATGTGAAACGCGGAGCCGGGGACGACGACCCAGACGTCGGACGGGGACGCGAACCGCACACCGGTCACGCGACCGTCGAAAACGGTCTGTACGCCAGCCGGCGTAACGCGCTGATCGGTCGCGATCACGCCGGGATCGCGAACGTTGCCTCGCGGTGTCTGGCCGCGGAGGTGGTTGGGCACGATGAGCGAAACGATTCCGAGCAGCGCCGCGATAGGCGCGCGCACGATCCGGTGAGATACGAGACGCATGAGGCCCGTCTGAGGAGGTATCGCTGGTGCGAGACCATGAAGCTGTGGTGTACTTGCTCTCGTCGCAAACCTGGTGACCGCGCTGTTACGCCGAGACGCGATGCGGTACCGGCTTGACGCCGTGGGGCTCGTGCCACATGTTCCTTTCGACGTTCGAAAGGAGAGCTCCGTGGGCGAGAAGGGACGCGGCGACGTGTTGCAGGGGACGCTCGACATGCTCGTGCTGAAATCCCTTCAGCTCGGTCCCATGCATGGATGGGGAATCACCGAGCGCCTCGAGACAGGTTCGGAGCGCGTGCTCCAGGTTGGGCAGGGCTCTCTCTATCCCGCGCTCTACCGACTGGAGCGGCAGGGATACGTCGCGTCGGACTGGGGCACGACGGAAAACAATCGGCAGGCGCGATTTTACAAGCTGACGGCGTCCGGTCGAAAGCGGTTGGCCGAGGAGCGCGCGACATGGGCGCGGATGTCGCGCGCGGTGGATCTCGTGCTGCGCATGGGCGAGGGCTGACAATGCGGACGATTCGCGATGCCGTCATGCGCGTGCTCGGACTCGCGCGACGTGGAACGATGGAACGCCGCCTCGAGGACGAGATGCGCTTTCATCTCGACATGTTGACGCAGCAGCACGTGCGCGCCGGACGTTCGCCGTCCGAGGCGCGTCGAGCCGCGCTCGCCGAGTTCGGGGGTGTCGAGCGGTTCAAGGATGACGCGCGTGACGAGTACCGGAGCCGCCTGCTCGATGAGCTCTTACAGGACATCCGCTATGCCATTCGCGTGATCCGGCGGAATCCGGGATTCGGCGTCGCGGCGGCGCTCACGTTTGCGTTAGGCATCGGCGCCTCCACGGCGATCTTCAGCGTCGTGCACGGCGTGCTGCTCCGGCCGCTGCCGTACAAGGATCCCGATCGGCTCGTCGTCTTGTGGGAACGACAGCCCGGGCAGGGCAACGACCGCAACGTCGTGAGCGTGCCGAACTTCGAGGCCTGGCGATCGCGCGCCCGGTCGTTCGAGGGCATGGCGGCGCTCGTGCCGCTTCCGGCGACGATCGGCGGCGCGCCGAATCCGGAGCACGTCATGGGGGCGGAGGTATCGCCGAGCTACTTCGAGACGCTCGGCGTGCGCCCCGCGTTAGGTCGCGCGTTCGCGAGCAGCGAGGAACAGAACGGCGGTGCCGACGTGATCGTGCTCAGCGATGGCTTCTGGCGCAGCCACTTCGCGGCTGATCCGCGAGTCGTCGGTCGCTCGCTGTCGCTCGACGGGCGGCCGCAGACGATCGTCGGCGTAATGCCGGCGAGCTTCGACCCTCCACGGTTTGCGTGGCTGAACGACCAGGCGTTCTGGCGCCCGTTCGCTCCGACGGAGAACAATCGAGGGTGGGGACGGTTTCTGCTCGTCGTCGGACGCGTGAGGGCGGACGTACCGGTGAGCGCGGCGCTTCGCGAGGTGCAGGGCATCGCGGCGCAGCGCGCGACGGAAGACAGGGGAAACGAGGGGTGGTCCGCGAACATGGTTGGTTTGGCCGCCCAGATCACCGGCGACGCGCGACTGCCGCTCCTCGTGCTGCTCGGCGCGGTGTGCCTGCTGCTGCTCATGGCTGTCACGAACGTGGCGAACCTGACGCTCGGGCTCGTGAGGCGACGCGAGCACGAGCTCGCGGTTCGCCGGGCGATCGGTGCGACCTGGGGTCGGTTGCTCAGGCAGATCGTCACGCTGAGCGCGGTCGTCGGTGCGTCCGGGTGTCTGATTGGATCCATCGCGGCCGTGGGAGGCGTTCATGCGCTGCTGGCGCTCCTGCCGCCGGAGACACCGCGAAGTGATTCGATCCGCGTCGACGCGCCGGTGCTGCTGTTCACGGCCTCGATTTCCGCGATCGCCGCGTTGGTCGTGGGTGCCGTGGCCGCGCTGCGTGGAGGCGGAAGCGGTGCCGCGTCGTTGCGAGAAACCGGTGGACGCGCCGCGGCTCGCCTCCGCGGTGGCTCGCTCGTGACGGCCGAGGTGGCGCTCGGGCTCGTGCTGACCGTCCTGGCGGGCCTAACGATGCGAACGTTCGAGAAGTTGCGGTCGGTCGATCTCGGGTTCGACGCGGACCACGTCGTCGTCGCGCGCGTGGGCGTCTCCGGCGCGCGCTATCGAACGCCCGAAGCACGGGCCGTGTTCTTCGACCAGGTGCTCTCCCGCGTTCGAGCGCTTCCGGGCGTGCAGGCGGCGAGCGCGGTGAGCACACGCCCATTCGGCGGCATGGCGCCCGCGACGACGCTCGGCGACGCGAGCGCACCCGTAACGGGCGATTCGGTCGAAGCGGATGTGCGTTATGCCGATGCCGACCTGTTCCGGACGCTGCACGTTCCGCTGGTTGCCGGCAGCTCGTTCGACGCGCGGGACGCGCTCGATGCGCCGCCGCGCGTGGTCATCAATCGGACGCTGGCGCGTCGCCTCTGGCCGTCGGAGAACCCGATCGGCAAGCGACTCCGCGTGCCGATGTTCAACGGCATCGCGCCGGAAGTCATTGGCGTGGTGGGAGACGTGCATCTCATGGATGCACGGACGCCGGCGCGTGGCGCGATCTACCTGGCAAACGCTCGCTTCCCGATGGACGCGCTCGATCTGGTCGTCCGCACCAATGCCGACGGAGCAGCGATGGCGAAGTCGCTGCAGGCGATCGTCACGGCGCTGGATCCGTCGTTGCCCGTGTATTCGGTGACGATGCTCGATGACATGGTTGGCCGCGCACTGTCCCGCGATCGGTTCACCGCGGCGCTGCTCGGCGCGTTCGCGCTCGTGTCACTGCTGCTGGCGGCGGTGGGGATCTATGGCGTGTTCGCCGGCGACGTGGCGCAGCGACGGAAGGAGATCGGCATACGCGTCGCGCTGGGTGCGCCCTCGGGTGGGGTCGTCGCGCTCGTGATGCGCCGAGCGGTGACGCGCGCCGTGTTGGGCGTGGCGTTAGGCACCGGGGCCGCGCTGCTTGCCGCGCGGGCGATGCGGTCGCTCCTGTTCGGTGTTGGCGCGGCGGATCCGGTGTCGTTCGTCGGGGTCGCGACGCTGCTACTGTTGGTGGCGGTCGCGGCGACGCTCGTCCCGGCCGTGCGAGCGGCGCGCGTGTCGCCGCTCGTGGCCATTCGGACGGATTGAGCGCTACTTCACCCGAGCGTACGTGAGCGGTTCGCCTTCGGGCGGCGTGACGCGGAGACGAACGCCGCCAGCCGCGTCTCGCTCGAACGACAGGCGAGCCGCGCCGAAGGCGAACGTGCTGTCGCTCAGGGCAATGAGTGGCTCGGACAGAAAGCCGGGACGCGGGCTGTACATCAGTCGCCCGTTGTCCACGGTCAAGGTCCGCCCCGTCTCGTACTCACCGGCGTAGGCACCTAACGTCGCGGCCGGGACGCTGCGCGGCGACGCCTGCGCCTCGATCCCCTCACGAGTCAGGTCCAGCATGCGGCGCCACCTGGCGTCGGTCGTGCTCGCCGCGATGGTCTTGAGCGCCAACGCATGCGCTACATCGAGGGCGCGCCCCGGATCGACGCGCACATCCGGCGTCACGCCGATGCGCTCCCACTCGGCGCCGGTCTTCGGGTCCATGACGCGCGTGAACGACACGGATGCGTTGAAGCCTTCGCCGAGGTCGAGCAGGGCGTTGTTGTGACCGGCCCCCGCGGTCGTGCCGCCAACGATCGTCGCCCGCTTCATGTTCTTGAGGACGAACGTGAAGTCCTCGCCGGCCGACGCGGTGGCGCCACTCGTCAGCACATAAAGCGGCACTGTCGGCCGTCGCGGTCCGGGCACGCTGGCGAGCGTGTAGCGTGTGAACGTTTCGTGTCCCGATCGGTTCTTCACGGTCAGCGACGGAATCGTGTCCGCGGTCGTGAAGTGGCTGATGATCATGTTGACCGAGAACGGGCTGCCGCCGCCGTTGCGCCGGAGATCGAAGATGATCGCGTCGGTGTTGTGCAGATAGTCGAGCGCGGACTTGATGGCGTCGACGACTTCGGGTGAGCCGGCGAAGCCGCGAATATCCATGTAGCCGACGTTGCCAGGCAGGATGTCCACGCGACCCAGCGAGAAGTTCGTCCGGCGGGCGGCGATGGCGGCGTTAGGCGGAGGCCCGCCGGGCCCACCGGGTCCACCAGGCCCTCTCGTCGGCGGCCCCATCATGCGGATTCCTTCCGGGCCGGGGCGCTGACCCGGGTTTCCCGGGCTGTACGTCACGTTGAGGTGACGGTCGCCATTCACGGCGCGCAGGTCGACCGTGAGCGCTTCGGCAAACCGCCCCGGGCTCGAGATCGTGTCGTACGCGCCGGCAGCGAGCCGGTCGCGCATGTGCTTGGCGATCATCGCGCCGGTGTCGGCGTCGACGTAGTGGCGCGTGAGCTGGTCGGCGAGCGTGCCGACGACGGAGCGTCGCACTGTCGCGGTGACCGGTGCGGGCGAGGCCGTGTTGGATGTGCCCGAGGGTGTCTGGCTGCCGGCTCGCGCGGCGCCGATGAGCGTGCAGCAAACGGTCAGCGCGCACGCGCTGCGGTGAGTGAAGCGCATGGGAATGGGACTCGAGGGTGAGCGCGGTGCCGGCCGACCATCGGCCGCAAGGAGTTCGACACGTGTCGGGGTGCGCACCGTTGCCCATCCGATTCGTCCCACCCACAGCCCGGATAGCGTCCGCCGTGCGCGCCTCATCATTCCGGAGTGTCGGAGTTGCCCAGCGGCCCCGTTCTTTGGCGCTTGCCGATGGATAGTCCTGATCCCGCCACCTCGAGGTGCACCATCATGCCGTACGCACGCGTCTCTGGTTGCGCACCATTGTCGATGCGCGCGCTGCGGCGCGCGCTGCTCGTCGCGTCGGTCGTCGTCGTCCCCACGGCCGCGCGGCCCGCGGCCGCGCAGGATGTACCGAATCGTGAGGCAGCGCTCGAGATACGAAAGCGGTTCCTGATGGACCTGGACACGTTGCAGAGCAAGTTCCTCGCGCTGAGTGATGCGATTCCCGCGGACAAGTACACGTGGCGCCCCGCGCCGGGCGTGCGATCGGTCGGCGAGGTGTTCATGCACGTCGCGAGCGAGTACTACGTGTACGCGCCAATGTCCTACGGCGGGGCGCGTTCGCCGGTGATCGCGCGCGGGCCGGACGCGTTCAAGACGTTCGAGTCGAAATCGACGAAGGCCGATGTCCAGAAGCATCTGAAGGAGGGCTTCGCCTACGCGAAGCAGCAGATCGAGGGGCTCGATCCGGCCGCGATCACCGGCACGAAGAAGCTGTTCGGTGGAGACCACACGATCATCGAGACGTCGTTCATCATGACGGACGACTTGCACGAGCACCTCGGCCAGCTCATCGCGTACGCGCGTATGAATGGCGTGACGCCGCCGTGGAGTAAATAGGCGGCCGGCGGCCGGCGAACTGCTGGGAACTGGGAACTGGGAACTGGGAACCGGGAACTGGGAACCGGAACTGAGCCCCTCTACCGGGAGGACAGCGATTCCTCGACTCGCTGCCGCTCGCTCGGAATGACTCGCCCTTTTCGCCGTCGCCGTCGCCGTCGCCGTCGCCGGTCGCCGGCCGCCGGCCGCCGGCCGCCTGTTCACGCTGTCAGCAAAGCGGCTCCAAACACGCCGGCACTGTCGCCCAATCCGGGACGCAGGAGCTCCGTGCGGAGATCGGGATTGAAGAGGTGGCGTCGGATCGAGTCACGTGTGACGGGCTCGTAGAGCCGCGCAATGTTCCCCACGCCGCCGCCGATCACGATCGCGTCGGGGTCCAGGATGTTGATCAGCGCCGCGATGGCCTCGCCGAACTTGTCGGTGAGTCGACGCAGCGTCGCTTCCGCGGCCGTATCATGCGTTACGCGGTCCGCGATCTCCGCAAGCGCGAGGCGCTCGCCGGATCGCGATTCGTAGAATCGCTCGAGGGCCGGACCCGAAATCACGGTCTCGACGCAACCGGCACGCCCGCAGTAGCAGGGTGTGGTTTCCCCGCACATCGGGTTGTGGCCCCACTCACCCGCGATGCCGTGGAGGCCGTCGAGCACTCGGCCGTGCACGACAATGCCGCCCCCGACGCCGGTGCCCAGGATCAGGCCCACCACGACGCCACGGCCACGCCCCGCGCCGAGGGTCGCCTCGGCCAGCGCAAAGCAATTGGCGTCGTTCGCGAGGCGGGCTTCCGTGCCTAACGCGTCCATCAGGTCCCGGGCCAACGGCTTCCCGTTCAGGCACGTCGTGTTCGAGTTCTTCAGCGTGCGCGCCGCGGGCTCGATCGCGCCCGGCGTCCCGATGCCGATCACCGGCGGTCGTCCCATGCGCGCGGCCGCCTCGAGCTGCTCGACCACGAGGCCCACGCGGCCCACGATGTGATCGTAGCCCCAAGCGCTCTCCGTCGGAATTCGCGTTCGGGCGATCACGCGATCGGGATGCGCCGCGCTGACCACCACGCCTTCGATCTTGGTGCCGCCGAGGTCAATGCCCCACAGCTGACCGTCGCGAGTCATGGGTCAAGGTAGCCGGCGAGGGCAACCGACTGCAATTTCTTCACGGCCCTCACCTCGAACCAAGCGAATGACGACCAGAAAGCTCGTTGTCCTGCTGCTCGCCGTCGCCGTGTGCGGCATCGCGATCACGGCGGCCGTCCGGAACCCGGAGCATGCGGACCTCGACGCGGCCGCGCGGCGCGGCGTGCCGGGCAAGTTCGTGACGTTAGGCGATGGCGTCACGCACTATGACGTGCAGGGACCGGACAGTGGGCAACGGGTGCTGCTGGCGCACGGGTTTTCCGTGCCGTCGTACATCTGGGATTCGACGGTCACCGCGCTCGTCGGCGCCGGGTTCCGCGTCGCGCGCTTCGACTACTACGGGCGGGGCTTTTCGGATCGACCCAACGTTCGGTACACGGCCGATCTCCTCGACCGCCAGATGCTGCAGCTCCTCGACTCGCTCGGCTGGACCGCGCCGGTGGACATCGTGGGGCTATCGATGGGCGGCCCCGTGACGGCCGGGTTCGTCGGTCGCCATCCGGATCGCGTGCGATCGCTCACGCTCGTCGACCCAGCGGCCGGACCGCGCGATGAGCCGCCCCCCGTAATGTTCCGTCTTCCGCTGATCGGCGGAACGCTCTGGCAGGGGTTCGCGGTGCCGGCGATGGCGGCCGGCCAGCTGTCTGATTTCGTCGAGCCGGCGAAGTGGCCTGACTGGCCGGATCGCTATCGCGTGCAGATGCAATACCGCGGGTTTGGCCGAGCGCTGCTGTCCACGCGGACGGAGAACGCCGACGGCCCGCCGCTCGATTCGGTCTACGCGCGCGTTGGCGCGTTAGGCAAGCCGACGCTGCTCATCTGGGGCATGCAGGACAACACGGTGCCGATCAAATACGCCGACGGCGTGCGCAAGGCGATTCCACAGGCGCAGTTCCATCCGATCGAGCGCGCCGGGCACCTGCCGCATATGGAGCGGACGGATGTTGTGAATCCGGTGCTGATCGCGTTTCTGAGAACTGGGAAGTAAGGCGACGGGCGACGGGCGACTGCTGGGAACTGGGAACCGAGCACTGAGCCGAGCCCCTCTACCGGGACGATCGCGATTCGTCGCCTCCGCGCCTTCGGCGCTGCGCTCGGAATGACAACCGCGTTCTGCCTATTCGCTCTTCCCCCTCCGTCGCCCGTCGCCCGTCGCCCCTCCCCGGCAATCGCAGTCGCAGTCGCCAGTCGCCAGTCATGCGGTTCGACGCAACGAATCGTCCTCCGCCCGCGGCAGATACACCGAGAACCGACTCCCTCGACCCGGCGTCGTGTCGACCCGAATCGTGCCGCCGGTCTGCTCGATGATGCCATACACCGTCGACAGGCCAAGGCCGGTGCCGAGGCCCTGGGGCTTTGTCGTCACGAACGGCTCGAAGATGTGCGGCAGCACCGACGGATCGATGCCTGTCCCGGTGTCTTCGATCAGGATCCGCACGTAGGCGCCGGGCGAGAGGCCCACGGCCTCGCTCGCGTGTGTGCTGTCGAGCACGACGTTCTCCGTGCGCAGGCGAAGCGTTCCGCCGTTAGGCATCGCGTCCCGCGCGTTCACGCCGAGGTTCATGAGCACGCGCTCGAGCTGGCCCGGGTCCGCGAACACCTGCCAGGTGTGGGCGGCGAGCTCCGTCTCCACGAGGACGTGAGCGCCCATCACGCGCCGCAGCATGCCGAGGAACGACGTGATCTGCTGATTGACGTCGACGCGCTGCGGCTGCAGGACCTGCTTCCGGCTGAACGCCAGCAGCTGCTGCGTCAGCTCGCTGGCCCGTCGCGACGCCTTCAGGATCTCCTGCGCATCCGCGTGCGATTGGCTGGACGCCGGCAGGTCGGTCGTGATCATCGCGGCGCAGCTCTGGATGATCGTGAGCAGGTTGTTGAAATCATGTGCCACGCTGGCTGCCAGCCGCCCGACCGCCTGCATCTTCTCGGCCTGATGCAGACGGGCTTCGAGCTCGCGCCGCGTTGTCAGGTCCTGCGCGATGCCGTAAACGCCAACCATCTTTCCATCGACGACGATCGGCAGCTTCGTGATGGAGACCTCGATGCGGCGTCCCGACTTGTGAATGATCGATTCCTCGTAGCTCGCGGCGCGGCCTGACATCGCGGCCCGAAAGTACTCGAGTGCGCGGCCGCGGTCCTCGGGCACGACCAGCGGCATGAACGACTTCCCAATCAGCTCATCCAGGCCGTAACCAGTGAGCCCCTCGCACGCCGCGTTCGCGCTGACGAAGCGACCCTCAGCGTCAAACGAATAGACCGCGTCGGGGTGACGGTCGAACAGCGACCGATACCGCTGCTCGTTCTCGAGCAGCCGATCTTCCGCCAGCCGTCGTTCGGTGACGTCCTGAAAGAAGATCGCGAGCCCGCCCGCGTACGGGAAAATTCGATTCTCGAACCAGCGATCGTAGGGCGGGTAGTACGCCTCGATCTGATGCGGCATCCCGTCCGCGGCGGCGCGCTCGTATTCCTGCTGAAACGGTTGTCCGACGCCTTCGGGGAACTCGGTCCAGATGTGCTTCCCGATGAGGGCAGCGGGGTCGCGGTTGAACATCTTCCCGGCGTGCGCGTTCACGTACGTGTAGCGCCAGTCGGCGTCGAGCGCGACGAACCCATCGCTCGTGGCCTCGAGCACCCGCGTCAGCGTCTCGCACGTTTCTTCCGCCTGACGCCGCCGGCGAATCAGCTCACCGACCAGCGACCGGATTCCGGTGTACAGCGCGTTCACATGGGCGTCGGGATCCGGCGGCATGTCAGCGAGGCGCGCCTCGAGCCGGGCTATCCGCTCCTGAAGCGGATCCTCGGGTGCCGGCTGGTCGCTGCCGCGGTCACCGACTCGCGGGCTCGGACCGTTCACGGTTCGGCTCGTGTCTTCCTCTGGGGCCCTCATTTGTCGCCCTCTTGCTCGTCGACCGGTCCAGTATGTAATCGCGGGTTTGGTCGTGTCGAGGTGCGTGTTCCTAACGTACTATGCGCGTCGCTCGTATTGTTCGTGCTCCATCGGGTTGTGCAGGTCAGCGGTCGCCGTACCCGTAGCCGTCCGTGGTGCCGGCCGTTGTCGGCGCTCGCGATTCAACCACGTTGCCTCCCTCTATGCGCCTCCATCACGTTGCCCTGGTCGCCGTCGCGGCCGCTTTCCCGTCGCTCACTGCCCGACCCGCACACGCTCAGGAGCCCAAGAAGCTCACGGCGGAGGATTATGCCCGGGCCGAGAAGTTCCTGGGCAACAACACGGTGCCCCTGGTGACGGGGCTGGGTTTCCGCCCGACGTGGCTCGACGATGGACGGTTGTGGTACCGGACCACGGTGGCGACCGGGAGCGCGTTCATCGTCGTCGACCCCGCCAAACGAACGCGCGAGCCGCTCTTCGATCAGACTCGGCTCGCGGCGGCGCTGGCGGCGGCGTCCGGCGGCCGAGTGGAGGGAACCCGCCTGCCGTTTCAGACGTTCGACCTGTCCAAGGACAATCGGTCGATCTCGGTGAACCTGCCGCGTGGCCGGTGGAAGTGCGACCTGCAGGCGTACACGTGCGTGGCGGCTGATTCGACGGCGTCGGATAGCCGTGCCCCGGCGAACTCGAGCGTCTCGCCCGATGGCAAGTGGGCCGCGTACATCAAGGACTACAACCTGTGGGCGCGCGACCTTGCTACCGGGAAGGACGAGCAGCTCACGACCGACGGCATCAAGGACTTCGGCTACGCGACGGACAACGCGGGCTGGACGCACAGCGATCGCCCGGTGCTGACCTGGTCGCCGGACTCGAAGCAGATCGCCACGTTCCAGCATGACAGCCGGGGCGTGCGCGACTTCTACCTCGTGACGACGAACGTCGGCGGTCCGAAGCTCGACGCGTGGAAGTATCCGATGCCGGGCGACAGCGCGGTCTTCCACATCAGCCGCGTGATCATCCACCTGCTGCCTAACGGCGGTGCGCACGTGCTGCGGTTGAACATGCCGCCGGACTTCCATCGCTCCACGGTCTCCGACCACGTGAGCTGCGGTGGAGAGATCTGCGACGCGCAGTGGTATCCCGACGGGTCGCACCTCGCGTTCATCTCGAGCTCGCGCGACCACAAAACCGCGTGGTTCCGTGTGGCCGACGCGAAGACAGGCGAGGTGAAGACGCTGTTCGAGGAGCACGCGAACACGCAGGTGGGCGACGCGTCCCTGCCGGAGAACCTGTGGCGTCCGCTGCCGGCGTCGAATGAGTTGATCTGGTGGTCGCAACGCGACAACTGGATTCATCTCTACCTCTACGACCTGACGACGGGCAAGCTCAAGAACCGCATCACGACCGGCGACGGCAACGTCGAGGATCTCGTCCGTGTGGACGAGAAGGCGCGTCAGATCTACTTCATGGCACAGGGCAAGGACCCGAGTCGCGATCCGTACTTCCAGCACCTCTACCGAATCGGGTTCGAGGGGAAGGGTCAGACGCTTCTGACGCCTGAGAATGCGAACCACACCATCACGGCGTCGCCCGATGGCAAGTACTTCGTGGACGCGTACTCGACGCCCGTGGTGCCGCCGGTGACAGTGATCCGGGACGCGAACGGCAAGGTGCTGCAGACCCTCGAGAAGGCAGACATCTCGCGGCTGCTCGCGACCGGCTGGAAGCCGCCGACTCCCTTCACGGTGAAGGGGCGTGATGGGAAGACCGACATCTACGGTCTCATGTTCACGCCGTCGAAGCTCGACTCGGCGAAGAAGTATCCGATCATCGACTACATCTACCCGGGGCCGCAGAGCGGGAGCGTTGGACCT
>Ga0207674_10000433_pt1 | contig 54513 bp, 43 predicted proteins | sample KBSCornC72_FD_184303 | JGI IMG/M metagenome (GOLD analysis project Ga0207674, IMG submission 184303) | Corn rhizosphere microbial communities from Kellogg Biological Station, Michigan, USA - KBS Corn C7-2 (SPAdes) (version 2) | ecosystem: Host-associated > Plants > Roots > Rhizosphere > Soil ... | reverse complement strand
TTTGGCGTCCCCGACGGGATTTGAACCCGTGTTATCGCCGTGAAAGGGCGGTGTCCTAGGCCGGGCTAGACGACGGGGACGCTACTTGAAGAGGGCAGATGAGAACGGCAGAACAGCCGGAACGCGCCCTGTAAAAGCGTATCAACCCGCAACTTACCTGTCAAAGAAGGCCCTGATCCAACCCACAGAAGGCGCCCTGGCCCACCCCACAATCGGTGCCCACAATCAAAGCGGTTATACTGGCCCGGCAATCCTTTGGAGTCAAATCACGCATGTCTAAGAAAACGTTTGCCCGCGTCCTCCCGTTGCTCGTCTCTCTTGCATCTACTCTGGCTCTCTCCGCGCAAAGCACCCCCGCCACACTCACCCTTCATCCCGACCAGCCCACCACCGCAATCAGCCCCATCCTCTACGGACTGATGACCGAAGAAATCAACTACTCCTACGATGGTGGCCTCTATGCCGAGATGATCCGCAACCGCACTTTCCGCGGCGACTGGAGTGGTATTCATTCCTGGTATCTCGTCGAAGATGGCAATGCCGTCGCGAAAATGTCCGACGACAAAACTACCGGGCCCAGCACTGCGCTTCCTACAAGCCTCAAAGTCGAGATCACCCAGGCCGATCGGCGCAACCAGGCCGGTGTGCTCAACGACGGCTGGTGGGGTATGGCCCTTCGCCCCAACGCTACCTACAACGGCTCCTTCTACGCCAAAGCCGACTCGACATCCATCGGTCCCATCACCGTCAGTCTCGTCAGCGACAACACCGGCAAACCCGTTGCGACTACCACCGTCGCCGGCCTCGCCTCTGACTGGAAGCAATACACCTTCAAGCTCAAAACCGGCGCCATTCAACCCTCTTCCGCCAACCACCTTTCCATCACTGCTGCTCACGACGGAACCCTTTGGCTGCAACTCGTCTCTCTGTTCCCGCCCACCTACCACGATCGACCCAACGGCTTTCGCACCGATCTGATGGAAAAAATGGCCGCCATGCATCCGCAGTTCCTCCGTTTCCCCGGCGGCAACTATCTCGAGGGCGACCACATCAACGAGCGCTTCGAGTGGAAGAAGACTATCGGCCCGCTTGTCGACCGTCCTACGCACCGCAGTCCGTGGAACTACCAGTCCTCCGACGGCATGGGTCTTCTTGAATTTCTCGGATGGTGCGAAGACCTTCACATGCAGCCCCTGCTCGCTGTCTATGCCGGCTACTCCCTCTCGCAGGAAACCACTCAGCCCGGCCCCGCTCTCGAGCCTTACGTCCAGGACGCGCTCGATGAAATCGAATATGTGACCGGCGGCCCCAATACCAAGTGGGGAGCCGAGCGCGTCAAAGACGGCCATCCTGCACCATTCAAGCTCAGCTATGTCGAAATCGGCAACGAAGATCAGTTCGATCGCTCGCACAACTACGAAGGCCGGTACGCGCAGTTTTACAAGGCCATCAAGGCGAAGTACCCCGACCTTCAGCTCATCGCCACCATGCCTCTCAAGGACATGAAGCCCGACGTGCAGGACGATCATTACTATGTCCGCACGAAACAGAATTTCGCCGATGCCAATCACTACGACAAGATCGACCGCAATGGCCCCAAGATCTTCGTTGGCGAATGGGCCACGCGCGAAGGCTCACCCACTCCCAATATGAACGCTGCACTGGGCGATGCGGCGTGGATGACCGGCCTTGAGCGCAACAGCGACCTCATCATCATGGCCGCCTACGCCCCGCTCTTCGTCAACGTCAATCCCGGCGGCATGCAATGGGAGAGCGATCTCATCGGCTACAACGCCGGCTCAAGCTACGGTTCGCCCAGCTACTACGCGCAGGTGATGTTCGGCTCGTACCTCGGCGATCATACCGTCGCCTCTCAGATTGATAACGGCGGTCCGAAGCTGTTCTACTCCGCAACCATCAACAACGCGAAAAAGCAGCTCTACCTCAAGCTCGTCAACGGCTCATCGGATGCGAAGCCGGTTCATCTCGCGCTGCCCGGAGCTCACCCTGCTGCGGATGCGAAGTTGATACGCCTGAGCGCACCCGGTACGCAGACCACCAACTCTATCGAGGACCCGAGGCGGGTCATTCCCGTAGAGTCTACCCTGCACAACGTCAGTGGTAATTTTTTGATTACCCTGCCGCCCTACTCCATTCAGGTCGTCCAGTTCGACTTGCATTGATTCAGACTGACCGAAATACAAAGGCCGGAACTCGTCGAGTTCCGGCCCCATAACCTACAGCCATTTGTCTCGGGTTGTGCCCCACTCAAGGGGCGCCGTGTCGCTGCATGAGTGGGAGACAAAGCTTACTCCCTCACCGCCCAAGCCAGCCCATCCGGATTTGCCCCAGCATCCACCTTCCCCACAACCTCGAGCGTCTTCAAATCCACCACCGCGACAAATCCATCTTCCGCAAATGCCGCGTACGCTCGCTGTCCGTCAGGCTGCACCAGAATGCCTCCACCGCCTCCGTGTCCAATGCGCAGCCGCTTCACTTCCTTCTGCGTCACCACATCGAACACAATCAACTCCGGACCCGCGGAGACCAGCGCCCGCGCTCCATCTGGAGTGAACTTCAGACGGTTCGCTCCGCGCGCGTTCGCCTGCACTGTCGTTGTCAGCTTTTTCTGCGCAAGATCGATCACCGAGATCGTTCCATCCCACGCATTTGCGACCCAGGCCTGCTTGCCATCCGGCGAAACATCGAATCCCTCGGCTCCTCCTCCAACAGGAATTACCGTCTCATTCCAATCTCCGCCCGGAGGCCCTGGCATTCTCCGCGGTCCGCCTTGTCCCAGCGGTGGCGCACCGGGCGCTTGCCCCGGCGACGCCCCGGGCGGGGGAGGGGGTGGTCCACCTGCCGGACCTTCGGTATGCTCCAGAACCGTCACGGTGGCTGCATTCACATTCGCGGTCACAATCTTCTGCGCGTCAGGAAACACATACAGCATGTGCGTGCGGTTCTGCCCCGTCCCCATGATCCAGTTCACCTTGCCCGAGCCCGGATCGTAGCTGCCAATTGCTTTCGCAGCTTCCGCCGTAAACCACACCTTCCCTTGCTGAAACACCAGCCCGTGCGGCCCGCGCAGCGCACCCAGGTCGATCAACGGTTCTTCATGCTGTGCGATCAGGTCTACGACGGCGAGCGTATGAAAAGCGCCAAATCCATAGTTTGAAACATACGCGGTGTGCCCATCTGCCGACGCGATCACCTCGTGTGGATCGTCTCCCACCGGAACCCGCGCCACGACGCGCAAAGTGGCAGGATCAACAATTGCCAGCGTGTGATCGTGCTTCGAGAGCACCAGCAAGGATGTCTTTGGAGTTGTAGATTGGGCGAAAACCACCGAAGAGACTGTGACAACGAATGCAGCGAGAAATCCACCTTGTGAAATCAAGAGACGATCACCAAAGGTTCAGGGTTATACGGCGTGAACCGCCGGAATTTGACGTGCCAGTTGCCGGGTACTCTCATATCTTCAGAAAGATTTTCATCCTGTACAAAATCCATACCGGGATAAAGCAGAACGCCGTGAATGAAACAGAAAAAGCAAATGCTGCCCAGTGCGGATTCGGAATGTGCGAAACCGTGTTCATCGCAATCCACGAGAGCAGTTCCGTAGGCTTACCATTCGGGCCGGTTACGTGGATGTTATAGAGAATGCCCGGCACCAGTTCGCTGAACATATAGGCGGCAATCGCATTGGATCCGAAGACGAGCCACGGCCAGGTCCATCCCTTGCGCCAGTTCATCTGCTCCACCGTGAAGTGAGCGAAGGTGAGCACCGCAAGCGAATATCCACCCGCGACAAGAACGAATGAACTGGTCCACATGTTCTTGTTCAGCGGAAACTCTAGCGACCATAAATAGCCCACCACCAGGCTACATAGAGAAGCGATCGCCAGCCCGGCGGTCTTGGTGCCTACGGATCGTTTTGAGCGCAGCCAGATGCCGGCGAGAATGCCCATCAATGCCGTTCCGATCGCGGGCAGATCGCTCAACAGCCCTTCAGGATCGCGCACATTGTGATCGGGCGAATACAGGTACAGGTGATAGGGAAACACCTGCTGATCGAGCCATGAAACAAGATTCTTTTCGACATCCATGAAGGGCACATCGCGGCCCGGCATGCCGATCCCCGGGATTGGAACCCAGCGAACAAGAATCCAGTAGCCGATCAGACATCCTGCGAGTGCTACCCACTTGGTGGATGCGCGCTGATCCCACAGATAGAAAAGGCCGACGACCAGATAACAGACCGCAATCCTCTGCAGCACGCCGTAGAACCGCATATGCGCGAGGTGGAAGAACGGGAAGCTGTTGACGATGATGCCGAGAATGATCAGCACCATCGTTCGGATCGCGGTGTGCCGGGCGAGTTGCGCCCTCGCGGTACCCCTGGCCAGTCTCGCGTCTGTGGCAAAGACAACCGAGACGCCGACAACGAAAACAAAGGTGGGAAAGACAAGGTCGGTAGGGGTGAGGCCGTTCCATGAGGCGTGGTTCATGAAGTGCCACGAACCGGGGCCGCCGTTGTTGTTCACCATGATCATGAACGCGATGGTGATACCGCGGACCACATCCAGCGCGAGGAGCCTCTTGATCGGACTCTTCTCGGCGAGGGCGGGATTGACCGCCGTCGTCTGCTTCTCAGTGAGACTTGTATGCATTTGTACCCCGGGAGGAACCTGCCTGCACCCTAAGCTACGCGTTCAAGGCGCTCTGTGCCAAGTAGCCGGACACATCCGCCCTGAGCGGGCGCACTCGACCGATTGTCACAAAAGATTGAAATGTTGTGTTGCGATTGCTACTCTGCATCCGACGGAGGGGAAGGAACATGCCGGCTTCCGCTGTCTCCGCAGTTTCCACGATGGCCACTGAGGCGCGGGGCTCGTCCGCGAGAGTCACGTCGCTCGATATCGTTCGCGGCGTCGCTATGATCCTGATGGCCATCGATCATGTCCGCGTCTACTCGGGCGTGCCCGCTGGCGGGCCCACCTTCGGCGTCTTCTTCACCCGCTGGATCACGAACTTCGTAGCGCCCGCTTTCGTCTTTCTCGCCGGGACCTCAGCCTTTCTCTACGCTCGAAAGTCTTCCGACCGCTGGTCCCTGTCGAAATTCCTCGCCATCCGCGGCTTCTGGCTTATCTTCCTTGAACTAACCTTCTTGCGCGTCGCCTGGACCTTCAATTTCGATTTCCAGCACTACCTGCTCGCAGGGGTGATCTGGATGATCGGCTGGAGCATGATCGCGCTTGCTGGAGCTATTTACCTGCCGAGACCCGCCATCGCGACAATCGGCATCGCACTCATCGCGTTGCACAACATCACCAATCTTTTCCGCCCACAGCTCGCGCATGCATTTGGGCCAGATGGACCAAACTGGCTGCTGCGCATCCTCTATTTCGGAGGCGCCGTGGAAATCGGCAAGTCTGGGCCACCGCTCTTGATCCTCTACGTGCTTGTTCCCTGGGTTGGGTTGATGTTTGCGGGGTACGCGTTTGGCCCGATCCTTCAAAAGCCGGCGGAGGCGCGCCGCCGCATTTCCCTTCAACTAGGTTCGGCCCTCACGGCCCTGTATGTTGCCCTGCGGCTCCTCGGAATCTATGGCGATCCACGCCCCTGGGACCGCCACAGTTTGTTCAGCTTTCTGAACACGGCAAAGTATCCAGCTTCGCTCGAATATCTCTGCATGACGATCGGGCCGATGTTCCTGCTCTGGGCAATCGTGGAAGGGTGGACCGGACGCCTCGCCAAAATCATCGAGACCTTCGGCCGCGTTCCAATGTTCTATTACCTCCTCCACATTCCCCTCATCCATCTCGCTGCATGTATTGTTTCGCTCATTCGAGAAGGACATGTTGACGCGTGGCTCTTCACGAACCATCCACTCGATCCGGGACCACTTCCAGCCGGCTATATGTGGAGCTTGTCGCTCCTATATCTCGTCTACGCGGTGTGCCTCGTGCTTCTGTATTTCCCGTGCCGATGGTATGCACGTTTGAAAGCGACGAAACGATCCGGACTGCTCAGCTTTATCTGAGCAGTCAGTGTGCCTGAGGGATTTTGTCGATGGCGGGTTCCGGTAATTGAGCAGGAGCCGAGAGTTGAATCTCGGGGTTCACTCCCAGCCACGCAAACGCGCCTGCAAAGGCCAGCAGAGCGGCGGCAAGGAACCCCGCCGACCATCCGAACCTCTCCGCGATCCAGGGCGTGAGTGTTGTCGTAACGGCTCCGCCAACCTGGGCGCCGGTGTTCATGATCGAAGAGACAATGCCTGCATTCCTGCCACCAATGTCCGCGGTGACAGACCAGTAGGAACTCTGCGAGATGTAAAGTGCTCCCACGCCGGCTGCGAGTGTCCATGCGGCCAGGGAGGCACTCGTCGCGCGCGAGCCCGCTATCAAGAGCCCTCCGCAAAGGATGAGTCCCACAAACGATGGCGCAACTCGACCCGCACGCAGCCCATAACGACGGGCAACACCGTCGCACAATACTCCGCCGATCAGACAAAATGTTGTCATGGCCGCAAACGGGATCATCGAGTACAGCGCGCTTGCCTTCATGTCGAGGTGCCGCACCTGCGCCATATAAAGGAAGAACCATCCAAGAAAAATCCAGGCGACATATCCAAAGCAGAAGCAGGAGAACGTCAAAAGGATCATCGACCGACTGCGCACCATTGCGCCCCACGGGATCGGAGGCTTCGGAGAATCGTCAGTGAGCAACCCGGCCCGAATGCTCGCAAGTTCCTCGCTTGACACCCAGGGATGCGTGTCTGGAGTATCCCGCGCAATCGCATACCAGACGATCGCGGCGAGGATGCCCACACCTGCGCTGAACCAGAATCCAGCGCGCCAGCCATACGCGAGGATGATTGCGGTAAGAATCGGCGGCGTCAGCATCGATCCCGCGCCGACACCGGCGAAGATGACGCCATTCACCCGGCCGCGTTCGTTGGCCGGAATCCACCGAGCGACGAATTGGTTCGATGTCGGATAGATGATCGCTTCGCCTATTCCCAGCGACAGGCGAATCGCGATGAGAATCCAGAGAGCCCCGCGCACAGTGGGAGGAACAGCAGCGGTGGCCAGCGTGAATACGCCCCACCACAGGACTCCAATGGTCAGCGCCCGCCGCGGTCCGAGGCGCACGGCAATCCACCCGGCAAGAACCTGTGACGCGGCATAGCCCACCAGGAACGCGCTCAACAGCCAGCCGAGCCGGACATTGTCGAGACCATACTCGCGGCTTATCTGCAGCCCCGCGACGGTGAGATTTGTGCGGTCGAGAAACGCAATGGCGCTCAGCAGGAACAACCAGAAAACCAACAGGCCGCGTATTGGCAATTTACCCATTTCAGGACTGCTCCGATGCTGTCAGCACCGCCGGTGTCTGCGCTACACAATGGCGGCCCCTCACAAAGGGGCCATGCGGCGTGCTCTAAGTCTATGGCTGAGCCGCGGTGCAGGCGATGTCGCAACTCCGGGGATATGACGTAAACTCGTCCTTCAGGTTTTGTCAGACTTTTCACCTGTTTGTGCAGGGGAGGCTCTTGTGGCCGAGTTTCAATCGTTTGTTCCGCCCGATCAGCATCCGCCGGAGTTCACATTCCGCGCACTTCTTCTGGGCTCAATCTTCGGGATTATCTTCGGAGCCGTCACCGTATATGTAGGACTGCGAGCCGGGCTCACGGTGGCCGCTTCCATCCCTATATCGGTACTGTCCATCAGCATTCTGCGCGCGTTCGGGCGTGCCTCGATCCTTGAGAACAACATCGTTCAGACCACCGGCAACGCTGGCCAATCCATTGCTTCCGGCGTCATCTTTACGCTTCCGGCCTTGGTATTCCTCGGATTCGAGCTCGAATATTCACGTATCTTCATGCTCGCTCTGATCGGCGGATGGCTGGGCGTGCTCTTCATGATCCCGCTTCGCCGGCAATTGATCGTGAAAGAACATGGAGTCCTTCCCTACCCCGAAGGCACCGCCTGCGCGGACGTGCTGATTGCAGGCGAAAAGGGCGGCTCACTCGCCAGCCGAGTGTTCCTGGGCCTCGGCCTCGGTGGACTGTACACCTTCTTTCAGAACGGCAACCTCTTTCGGGCATGGCCCGGCTCTCCTGGATACGAACCCGATTTCGGCCCTCAACACGTTCTGAAAGGTTCGGCAATCAATGCCGATGCGACGTCAGAGTATCTGGGCGTCGGCTACATCATCGGTACCCGTGTCGCCGGGGTGATTTTCGCGGGCGGCGTCTTCTCCTGGCTGGTTGTCATGCCGCTGATCTACTTCTTCGGCAAGGCACTCCCGCTGCCCGTCTATCCGGGACAGGTTCCAATCGCGCAAATGGGACCGAGCGACCTGTGGGCCAGCTATATCAAGCCGATGGGCGCAGGAGCCGTTGCAGCCGCCGGTTTGATCACTCTTCTGAAGACGCTCCCAACGATCTGGAGCGCGCTTACCACCGGCCTGAAGTCGATGAAATCTGGAGCCGGAGCGGAGACGGCAAAGCCTATCCGTACAGAAAACGACCTTTCCATGAGCGTCGTCATTATCGGCTCGCTCCTGATCGTCGCCTGCATGTTCATCTTCCTCGAGTTCAAACCGGTTCCAGGCGCATTCGTAGGTTGGGTTGCAAACCTGGCAGCTTCCCTGCTGGTTGTCGTCTTCGGGTTCCTGTTCGTAACCGTCAGCTCTCGCATAGTCGGACTGGTCGGTTCATCGGCGAGCCCAGTTTCAGGAATGACCATCGCCACACTAATGGCCACCGCAGCTGTATTTCTGGTACAGGGTTGGACCGCGCCTGCCTATGGCGCATTGGCAATCACTATCGGTGGCGTAGTCTGCATCGCCGCCTCGAACTCTGGCGACACTTCTCAAGATTTAAAAACCGGCTACATCGTCGGATCAACGCCCCGGCTGCAGCAGATCGCACTGATGATCGGCGTTGTCATCTCCACAATCGTCATCGGATCGACACTCAACCTGATGAATACCGGCCTGCAGGAGTTCCACGCCGCAGCGCAGCCCTGGGACATCAACGCCGCGCATCCGGGCGTCTCAATCGAGCAGGACAAGAAACATCTGCCCTCGGAGATTCGTGTTGTCCAGGCCGACCAAACAACTTCAGCCCACGCTGCGTCAGAGTACGTACTGCTGAACGCCATCGGTTCAACGGAGCTTCAGGACGGCAAATACCTCTACTCGCCTCAAACCGGCAAGATTGAGGTGCATTGGATCCAGGGGATCGGAAGTGCAAGCGCCCCGGCGCCGCAGGCCCGGCTCATGGCGACTGTGATCAACGGCATCCTCAGCAGGAAGCTTCCCTGGGGACTCGTGCTGGTTGGGGTTTCGCTTGTCATCGCAGTGGAATTGCTTGGAATTCGTTCGCTCACTTTCGCGGTCGGCGCGTATCTGCCAATTGGGACGACTTTGCCCATCTTTATGGGCGGCGTGGTCCGATGGATGGTGGATAGAGCGGCCGCCAAGTCCGGTGACGCAGAGGCGGAAAGCGACATTTCATCCGGTTCGCTCTTCGCTTCTGGGCTGATCGCTGCGGGCGGTATTGCCGGACTCATCGGCGTGGCTCTTAAGGCAGTGGAAGCCACCTACATGCAGAACAGGGACATCCTGAACTTTCCGCGAGGAACGATCCTCGATCACATGGGTGTGTCCGTCATTTCGTTTGGACTGCTCGCCTACGCCCTTTACTACTTCGCACGGAGGCCGCTGAAGAAGTAGCTCCAGCGGCCTCGATTGCACTCTGCGGGTGCGGACTCTTCGTTGTTTTAGCGGATCAGGTGAATCACGCTGATGACGTGCCGGAAGTGCCAGATTGCGTAGATTGCTAGTCCGAGGCCGCCCTCAAGCACGAACGCCGCACGGATCGCCCGGGCACATCCGAGACCGTCGCGAACCGGCTCTGTGGAGTCGGGCTCGATGACTCGAGAAAATGCAGGCGATTCGCAGATCGAAACCACGTTGCCGGTCAGTCGCGAAGGCTGAAGGAAGGCACGGGCTGGTTTTGCTGGCGAGGGCCGGAACTCAAAGACGGGCTGCGTGGGCAAGACGGAAAACTCCCGCCTGGGGGATGGGCGATGGAGGACTTCGTCGACCCCTTCAGGACCTTAAAACCGATGGCTGCTAGCGAATGAAACGATTCTGCCGCTATCTGTTCTGAAATTATGTGATTTATATCACTCCACAATGTTTCAGGGGAATGGCAAATTCTTGTGGAGAAACAAGAAAGTTTCGAAACGGGGAGAGCGCATCAGAAATAGGACATTTCGTGGGGCGCCGGATAGCCCCTCAGCCGAGATCCAGACTTCTATGATTGAAAAGAGGAATAGACGAGAAGTGGACGAATTTGCGCAGCAATTTGCCAGCGATAACTATGCGGGTATATGCCCGGAGGCGTGGTTTGCCATGCAAAGCGCCAATCACGGCCACGCCACAGCCTATGGCGACGACGTCTGGACCTCGCGAGCAGCCAATGCGTTTCGGGATCTCTTTGAAACCGATTGCGAAGTTTTCTTTGTTTTCAATGGAACCGCGGCAAATTCTCTTGCCCTTGCCTCGCTCTGCCAGTCCTATCACGGCGTGATCTGCTGCGACGCCTCCCACGTGGAGACCGATGAGTGCGGCGCGCCCGAGTTCTTCTCGAATGGCTCCAAGCTGCTAGTCGCTCCCGCGACCGATGGAAAGCTAACCCCAGCATCGATCCGCGAACTCGCTATGAAGCGGCAGGACATTCACTACCCCAAGCCGCGCGTTGTGACCATCACCCAGCCGACCGAGACTGGCCGCGTCTATTCGCTCGAAGAACTCGAGGCTATCTCCGCTGTCTGCAAAGAGCATGGCCTGTCGCTGCACATGGACGGAGCGCGATTCGCCAATGCATGTGCAAGCCTCGGTTGCTCGCCTGCGGAACTCAGCTGGAAGGGTGGCGTCGACGTGCTCTGCTTCGGCGGCACCAAAAACGGCATGGCGGTTGGCGAGGCGGTGATTTTCTTCGACCGAAAGCTGGCGATCGACTTCGAGTATCGCTGCAAACAGGCGGGCCAGCTCGCGTCGAAGATGCGCTTTCTTGCAGCCCCATGGGTGGGAATGCTCGAAAGCGGCGCCTGGCTCAAGAATGCCGAGCATGCCAATGCGTGTGCGAGGTATTTTGCCGAGCGGGTGCAGCAGATCGGGAACGTCGAAGTCGTTTCGGAAGTTGACGCAAATACCGTTTTCCTGAATGCGCCGGAAGATATTCTTGCCGCCCTCCGCACGCGCGGCTGGAGATTTTATACCTTCATAGGTGGTGCAGCCCGCATCATGTTCGCATGGGACTCTGACCTGAAGCGCATAGACGCGTTGCTTGCAGATTTGGAGGGATGCGCTTGCTCGGCTGCGAGCGAAACTTCTGCAGTTCGGGATATGCGATCGTAGCTACCTCGCGTCGGACGATCGCTTGCGGAAGATGATTTTCAGTTCGTTGCGCCAGTGCTCGCCGAGCCCGAGCAACTCCCAATCCACTTTCGGCGAAAAATAGCGCAGTACAGGCTGATTCGCAGGATGAATGCGAAGCGCCGGCGCTGCCAGGATCAGCCTCGGGGGCAGCTCCGATACCTCGACACCCGGGAAGTACCCTTCGCGTTCGAACGCTGAGAGAAGCCGGTCCGCCATCGTCGTGCGCTGCCGGTCCGCGTTCAGCGTTCGTACCCTGATCCAGTAATCAAGAGCCTGCATAGGCAACTGCAGATCTTCGTCGGCTTTGAGCTCGATTACGCACAGGCGCCCGTTTCGATCAAGCGTAAGCAGATCGAGCATCCCGCGATCACCGCATGAGAGAGCCGGAACCTGCGAGTAGACGACGTCGCCACGCAACATCGGGAGCAGTTCTGCCAGACCGGCTCGGAACTCAGACTCGAGCCACCGCTCCGGCTGCATCCTGAACAGCGGATCGTTGTGGGCACCGTCTTGACGGCGGCTGGCGAAGAGTCGAGCGCACAGTTCTCGGCAAAGGTCTTCGGTTTCTGGCGTCAATGGCGTTTCGTTCGCTCCCGCACCAAACGTGACCTCTTCCTGATGTACAAAGGAGTGTTTCGAGAAACCATGCCGGACGGTTGCAAACTCCAGACCATGCAGCAGAAGACCAACCTCAGCGGCAGACCGCGGACGAACTTCGACCCGCGACTTCTCCCTGTCCGGCAGAATGCCCAAAACCCTCTCTATCCCGGCTCCGCATCGTTCCAGCGCAGCTCCAGGAGAAAAGGCATGCACCAACCGGGCGATCTGGTTGCCGCAGTCGTAATAATCGATGATCTCCAGCTCTTCTGTACGCTCATCCAGGGCATAAAGCTGAAACTCGGCCGCGGAATGGTTCATCCAGGCCATGCGCTCGGCAGTCGTTCGCCAAGCTCCGGCGGGGACAACGACCTTCAACCCGCCGAAGTGCCGTCGCGCATCGCTCTTCTGACGGCAGAAGTCGAGCCACAGAATACCCAGGGTGAGAATTCCATCGATTGCCGCCGAAGACTCCAGGGGACCGATGCCGATCACCGCATCCGCAGCGGTTCCCCTAAGCAGCCTGCCTCGCACGTACGCTGGCCCGAAGCTATGTTCCAGATCCATATCAGAGCGGAAACCGTCTACCTTCGCTCCAAGAAAGGCTCGTGTGAGGACGCGTTCGAGAAGCCGCTGGTAATTGCGCCTTGCCGAGTCGCGCGCGGTCGGCGTCCGCCGGTCGCTGTTCGGAACAAGTTCCAGAGCCTGGGGCTTGGGAGCTCCCATCTTCCGCGTCAGAACACGCAATGACTGCGCGCGATGCTGAATCTCCAGCACCGTCCGCACCATGTTGCGTTCTTCGCTCCACAGCTGCAGAACGCAGCGCCCGTGCGCCTCCATGATTGAGTAATGTGCCAGCCGCATGTCGAACAGCACGCGGCCATCCTCCAGAAGCGCGGCGGTTGGATAGCGGGCGAGATAGCCTTCGAGGGCTTCTACGAGTTTTGTGGGTGAGAGAAGATCATGATCCGAAGGCACTTGAGCTACCAGCACATCCTTATTCGCAAGTTCGTGATATGCGCGGTGTGGTGGCGCGAGTGCCAGGCGTAAAGCGCCAGCACACCCCCAAGCTCCTGGCGTCCAAGTTCCGGATGGTTGTACCCGCGATGAAACTCCGCTTCCGATAAGGATTCGAGAAGAGCCACCCAGCGTTCGTGCAGAGTCGAGATCATCCCGATCGAAGCGTCGATGGGCAGATGGCTGTCCGCCAGCCGAACCCAGGCAGCTTCATCGTAGGTCTTGATTGTTGGCCAGTCCTCGGTTAAGGCAAGCTTGGTGCGCACGTACGCATTAACGTGACTGTCAGCAATGTGGTGGATAAGCTGGCGAACTGTCCAGCCGCCTTCGCGGTAAGGCGTATCGAGCTGGGTATGGCTCAGTCCGCTGACTGCCATCTGAATATTGCCGGGGAGTAGCCGCAGAACCGAGATCTGGTCGGCTCGCATCGCCGGCTCAGACGAGACAGGCGGCGAGAAGCGACCAATTGGATAGCGGAGATCGTCCAGCTCTGGCATTCGGCGCCTGTGCAGCGATTTAGTGTCCGGTGTTGTGCTTGGGTAGCTTGTTCTTTGGCACCTGCTTGAGGTGCTCATTCTTCTGATGGTGAGCCTTCGGGTGATCAACAACCCGGGGGTCTTTGTGCGGCTTCCGGTGCCGAGCGAACGCCGGGGCGGCACACACCACGAGCATCAGCACAGCAAGTGCAATTTTCTTCATGGCTGGAATGTAGCACGAGAACAGAGCCGCGGATAGTACCCGAGGTCACCAGGGCATCCAGGAGGAAACCACTGGAAGGCACCCGGACTGGCCCACACGGCGGATGGGCCAATCTTTCGGGTTAGGTAAGGCAGCCAGCGCGTCCCCAGCTCTAGCCGGGCGGGACGGAACTAGGCCTTGCGATGGTGGTGATGACGATGGTGGCGGTGATGCGCTGTTGCGGCAAACGCCGGACCAGCGAACACCATCACCAGGAGCACAGCAGCGATAAGCTTTTTCATGGCCTGAATGTAGCACGACCGGAATTGTGGAAATATGCGCGCGGCGCTCATGAATCAAGTGAGGAAACTTATCTATGCCAGAACCCGGGAAATCTCGTGGAGGCGTAAACTGGAGCTAGTGATGAACCTACCCGAGACTTCCCCGCCGCCGAGTCACAGACGTTACTTTTTTGAAAAATTTGGAATCACCGAGCGCCTGCTTGAGCGCTGCCTGGGCGAGGCGCTCTCGGCTGGCGGCGACTACGCCGATCTCTACTTCGAATCGGTCACATCTACCTCACTCGGCGTTGACGAGCAGATCGTGAAATCTGCCAGCACCGGGACCAGCGCAGGATGCGGTATCCGCGTTCTTTCCGGCGAACGCACGGGCTACGCTTATACCGACAACCTGAACTCCGACAGGCTGCTGCACGCCGCAAAGACCGCTGCCCTCATCGCCTCAGGTCCCGCCAAACAGCCTATTCAAGGATTTACCGAAACCAGGTCCGGCGACCTTTATCCAGTACCCGTCGGCGGCTTCGATCTCGACCTGGCTGCCCGCCTCGAGCTGATTCTCCGTGCCGACCGAGCCGCACGCGCTTTTGACAGCCGAGTTGTTCAGGTCCGCGCCGGCTATAGCGAAGAACTCCGGCGAATTCTGGTCGCAGGCTCGGATGGCTCCATCGCCAGCGACACCCAGCCGCTCTGCCGTCTCAATGTTTTCGTTATCGCCAAAGACGGCCAAGTGACCACAAAAGGCTCGGCAGGAGGTGGCGGGCGCGCAGGGTTGGACCAGTTCGCAGGTACGAAGAGCCCCGAACACCTTGCCCGCGAGGCTGCTCGCGGCGCGATTCTTCAGCTTGGGGCTATTCCCGCCCCCGCTGGCGAGATGCAGGTGGTCCTCGGCCCGGGATGGCCCGGGATCCTGCTCCACGAAGCCGTTGGACATGGACTTGAAGCCGACTTCAACCGTAAAGGAACATCGGCGTTTTCCGGCCTGATTGGTCGTCCCGTCGCCAGTTCCAAAGTCACAGTCGTTGACAACGGCACCATGCAAGGCCGCCGCGGGTCGCTCAACGTTGACGATGAAGGCTCGCCCACGCAGGAAACGGTGCTCATCGAGAACGGGGTTCTGAAGGGCTATCTCACCGACAAGCTCTCGGCACGTCTCACGGGCGCCGCCAATACCGGGTCTGGCCGTCGCGAGAGCTATCACTGCATCCCCATGCCGCGCATGACGAACACCTACATGCTGGCTGGCGAAGACGATCCTGAAGACATCCTGCGCTCGGTGAAGCATGGCCTCTATGCTGTGAACTTCGGCGGCGGCCAGGTCGACATCACCAACGGCAAGTTCGTCTTCTCTGCGTCCGAAGCGTATCTGATCGAAGACGGCAAGATCACCGCGCCGGTGAAGGACGCTACCCTGATCGGCAACGGCCCGGAAGCCCTTAAATACGTTTCCATGGTCGGCAACGACCTGAAGCTCGACGAGGGCATCGGCACATGCGGCAAAGACGGTCAAAGCGTCCCTGTGGGGGTCGGCATGCCGACGATCAAGCTTGATCGCATGACTGTGGGGGGAACCGGGCGCTAAGAGACGGTTCTCTTCAGTGCCCGCCTGACCACCGGTCTACCCGTTGTTTCGCTGATTCAAGATCAGCCGTGCTGAGATGCTGCGCAACCTGATCACGCGCATGTGCAGCTTCCTCCTGGTGGGATCCGCTCCACGTCCTGGCAGCGACTGCAAACCAGAAGTAGGCCTCAGGCAGGTTCACTGCGACGCCTTGACCGTTCGCATACATCGTGCCGAGGTTGAACTGCGCACGTGGCAAGCCCTGTTCTGCCGCCTTGGTGTATAGCGCAACGGCCTTCGCGTAGTCCCTGGCTACCCCGGTGCCGTTGTCGTACAGAATCCCGAGGTTGAATTGTGCAGAGGGATCTCCCTTCTCAGCGGCCCGTCGATACAGATCGGCAGCTTGCGCATAATCCTGCTGTACGCCAACGCCCCGCTCGAACATCGTGCCGAGGTTGTACTGCGCCTCAGGAAGCCCCTGAAGCGCTGCCTTCCGATACAGGGCGGCAGCCCGCGCATAGTCTTGCTCCACACCCGTGCCGTGATGGTAAAGGAGCCCAAGATGTAACTGGCTCGATGCAAGGTTCTGGTCTGCTGCTCGTCGATACCAGAGCGCAGCTTTCGCGTCGTCTTGCTGCACCCCATTGCCCGCCTCGTACAGACTCCCCAAACGATCCTGCGCCTCCGGCAGATTGCGGTCGGCGGCCTTTTGCACCCACAACACCGCTTGCGCGAAATCCTGCGCCACAACAATGCCCGACGCGTAAGCCTCACCCACTGCAAGTTGCGCCTGCGGATCACCGGCTTTCGCTTTAGCGAGAAGTGCGGGATTTATCGCCTTTTTCTGTGCCGATGCTGCGAACACGGCCATGCCAAGCAAAGCGGCAACGAACCACCACGGATGGAGGAGTTTCATTCTGCCTCTCAACGGAACAGCTCAACATACCAAATTGCGCGATCTTCTGTTGTGATCCTCACCTCCCGCCACTTGGCCCCGCTCCGAGGTGCACCGCCATGACGCAGTTTGTTAAGGTTGACCCATGTCCGATGCAGTCACGCTCCAGTCCGGTCCCGCGCTCGATTTCGAATCCCTCGCAGCCGATGTCGTAACGCAAGCCATTCAGGCTGGAGGGACTGATGCTGAGGTCGTCGTCCGCGAGGGAGACGAGTTCAGCGTGAATGTGCGCAAGGGCGAGGTGGAAATGCTTAAGGAATCAGGTTCCCGCGCACTCGGACTGCGCGTATACCTGGGCAAGCGAACCGCGTCTGCTTCTACCAGTGACCTCACCGGAGATGGAATTCGACAGGTAGTTGAGGGCGCTATGGCGCTTGCCAAAGTGACAGAGGAGGACCCCTTCGTCGGCCTGCCTGAACAAGACGAGTTCGGCTCGATCACCGACGATCTTCATCTCTACTACGACGACGTCTACTCGCTGCCCGGTCCCGAGCGCATCGAGCTTGCGCGCCGAACCGAAGCGGCGGCGCTCTCTGCCGACAAGCGCATCACCAACTCCGATGGCGGCAGTTTCGACGCAGCCACCGGGATGAAAGTGCTGGCAAATTCGAGAGGTTTCGTCGGGAGCTATCGCTCAAGCTATGCAGGAGTCTCGGCAGCCCCCCTTGCCGCGGACGAGAACGGGCACATGCAGCGCGATGGCTGGTGGTCGAGCGCGCGTCGGATGGCAGATCTCGAATCACCGGAGTCCGTTGGTGCAGAAGCCGCACGCCGAACCATCCGGCGGCTCGGCGCCCGGCGCGTTCCGACGCAGCGGGTGCCCATCGTCTTCGCTCCGGAAGTTGCCCGCTCGCTGATCGGCTCAGTCTTCGATGCCGCATCAGGCGACGCGATCTGGCGCCAGGCTTCGTTTCTCGCCGGCAAACTTGGCGAGCAGATCGGCGCTTCCAGGCTGAACATCATCGACGACAATGCGATGCTCCTCCCCACCGGCGTCGGCGGCTTTGGCACCTCGCCCTTCGACGGAGAAGGCTTGCCCTCTCGTCGCACCGTTGTCCTCGAAAACGGCATCCTTCGCAACTACATGCTGAACACCTACGCCGCCCGCAAGCTGGGCATGAAGTCTACCCACAACGCTTCGCGCGGACTCGCCGGAGCGCCTGGCATCGGACCCGGCAATCTCTACCTGGAGCCCGGAACGCAGACACCCGAGCAGATCATCGGCGATGTGAAAGCTGGACTCTACGTGACTAGCCTGATGGGGTTCGGCACCAACATCGTGACCGGCGACTACTCTCGCGGTGCAGCAGGTCTCTGGATCGAGAACGGTCAACTCACCCATGCGGTCGAGGAAATCACCATCGCCGGGAACCTTGGCGAAATGCTGAAGAACATCACCGCGATCGGCAACGATCTCGTCTTTCGCGGCTCGGTCGCCTCGCCGACGATTCGCGTCGATGGAATGACGATAGCGGGAGCCTGAGCGGAGCGGCGCGTGAACGTGGAAATGCAATCCGTTCCGTTCGATCCGGCTGACCCCAAAGCCCCCCTCGCCCAACTGCCCCACTCCCCAGCCGTATTTGCCCTCCACGGTGCCGACCCCAAAGACGAGCCTTACATCGGCCGCACGCCGAATCTGCGCGGACGCCTCGAACGCCTTTTGCAGCCCTCGCCCAAACACCCCCGCCGCCTCCAACTCGCCGGACGCGTCCGCCGCATAGCCTACCGTCTGACCGGATCGGATTTCGAATCGCTCCTCACGCAATTCGAAATGCTTCAAGAGGTCTACGGGCCGAAGGCGCTCGAGAGAATGCACCTCCGCGCCCCGGCCTTCGTTCGCTTCCTGGGCAACAATCCCTACCCTCGCGTCACGGTGACCAACAAACCCAGCCAGCGCGAAGCTGACTGGGCATACGGCCCTTTCGCCTCTCGCGCTGCCGCTGAACGGTTTGCAGAGGAGATGCTGAAGCTATTCCTCCTCCGTCGTTGCACCGACGATCTCAATCCCGACCCCAGCCATCCCGGATGCGTCTACAGCGAGATGAAAATGTGTCTCGCCCCCTGTTACAAGGGCTGCACCGACGAGCGCTACGCCGAGGAATCCGGCGCTGTTCGGGATTTCCTCGCCACCCGCGGCGAAAGCAAGCTCGTCGTGTTGCGCAGCCGGCGCGACAAAGCATCAGAAGACCTCGCCTTTGAAGATGCCGCTGCCCTCCATGCTCAAGTCCAGAAAGTCGACGCCGTCCGTGCACTGGCCCCGGAACTCGTCCAGCCCATGAGCAAGCTGCGCGCTGCCATCCTGCAAGCCTCGGCGAATGCCGACGAGGTCGCGGTCTTTCTGTACGAAGACGGCCAACTGCGCGGACCCGTCCCCTTCTCCACCATCGGCATGCGCATCCAGAATGAGCAGTCAGGCTCGAGTTCACTCTTTGCACAGCCCATGGCTCTCGAACCAGTGCCGGAAATCCTAGTGAACAGTGAACAGTGGTCAGCGGACAGTGAGCAGGCGCCAGAAACCAGAGACCAGAGATCAGGTGCGCTGTCGAAGATCCCGCGCACGCTGCTTGAGGCACGGATGGAAGCAGTTCTTGAGGACTTGAGTAAACCTATGGATAAGCCCGGCACCGTTCTTCGCCAGGGCCATCTCGCACTCCTCAAGCGCTGGTACTACCGCCCTGGGGTAAAGCGCGAAGGCGAGATCGTCTTCCCCGATGAAGAAGGCCATTTGCCAGTTCGTACCCTTCTGCGCGCAGCCGGCCGGGTCGCTGCAAAGAAACTGGCAGTGGCAAAGCCGCAGTGAGAGAATAGCCGCGATCGAATGCGAGCCAGCGAAACCATTCACGAAATGCTCGCCCCTGGCACGCGCCTCGATCCAGGCCGCGTGTGGCAAGTCGTCGAGCTTATCGAAGGTCGCCGCGGCAAGTTGTCTCAACTCATCGCATGTCTCTGGGACGAGGATTCCGCAATCGCCAGCCGTGCCGCCGACGCGCTCGAGCGCCTCACCCGCGACCGCCCGCAACAGGCGCAACGCTGGAAAGACTCTCTCCTCGGCCTGCTGGCTGAAACAACAGAGAAAAAGGTTCGCTGGAATCTGGCCCTCCTCATCCCACGGCTGAAGCTGACTGAGCACGAGTGCTGCCGCGTCGCTGAAGTCCTGAACACTTACCTCGACGATCCAAGTTCCATCGTCAAGACCGCTGCTCTTCACGGCATGGCTGATCTGACTCGTCAGAACCCGGACCTGCTCCCGGAAGTGCTCGACCTGCTCCGAACGGCTGGACGCTCCGGAACTCCAGCCATGCGCGCCCGCAGCCGCATCCTGTTAAAAGCCATTGAATGCGACCGCCGCAAGCAGGTGAAACGAAGCTCACTGCACATGTTCGACTGATACACTTCTCGGGGACACATCCAGCGGAAAGTCGCATGGTTCAGCTTCTTCCATCCATTTTGTCGGCCGATTTTGCACGGCTCGCGGCCGAGATTGCCGCAGCCGAGCGCGGCGGCGGTACGGTCATCCACGTCGACGTCATGGACGGGCATTTCGTGCCCAACATCACCATCGGTCCGCCCGTTGTAAAAAGCCTCAGAAAAGCCACGAAGCTCCCGCTCGATTGCCACCTCATGATCGAGAATCCGGACGAATACATTCCAGCCTTTGCCGAAGCCGGAGCAAACTGGGTCAGCGTCCACTACGAAGCCTGCCGGCATCTGCACCGCACGCTCCAGCTCATCGAGCACCACGGCATGAAGCCGGGCGTGGTCCTGAACCCGGCTACTCGCGTCGAGCTCATCCGCGACATTCTGCCTATGCTCCACCACGTGCTCATCATGAGCGTCAATCCCGGCTTTGGCGGGCAGGAGTTCATTCCCTTTTCCCTGGATAAGATCCGCCGCCTGGCCCAGCTCAGGCAGGAAATGGGCCTGGCATTTAAAATCGAAGTCGATGGCGGGGTGGCTCACGACACCGTCGCCCAGGTCGTCCAAGCAGGAGCGGAGCTGTTGGTTGCCGGCAACGCCGTCTTCGGCGCAGGCGATGCCGAACGCGATGCCCGTGACCTGCTGGCTGCGGCTCGCAAAGCTGCTGGTGAGTAAGCATTGAGAATCCGTAAACAGCGGCAGCTTCCCCCTGCCGCAATCGAGGTGGTATGAACCGGTTGTCGAGAACCTTTACTGTGTTGGCGCTGGCATCGCTGGTGCTGTCGGGTGTTACAGCCCAGGCGAAAGAAAAGAAGCCCAAGCACAAGAAAAACCAGGATTTAAGCGCAAATCCCCTCGCCAACGTCAAGTCCAAGCAGCCCGATAAGGAGCTCTTCGACAAGGCCATGATCGCCCTCAAGAAGGGTCGATATGACGTGGCCCGTCTCGACCTTCAGACCATGCTCAATACTTACCCGGACTCTGAGTTCCGGATGCGCGCCAAGCTTGCTGTGGGCGACAGCTGGTTCAAAGAAGGTGGTACCGCTGCCCTGACCCAGGCGGAAGCTGAGTACAAGGACTTCATCACCTTCTTCCCCAATGCGCCGGAAGCCGCCGAAGCACAGATGAAGGTGGGCGACATCTACTACCAGCAGATGGAGAAGCCCGACCGCGACTTCAACAACGCCGAAAACGCGGAGCGTGAATACCGGAACATGATCAACATGTTCCCCGACTCCAGGCTCATTCCGCGCGCAAAGCAAAAGCTCCGCGACGTACAGGAAGTGATGGCTGAGCGCGAAACCCAGATCGGTATCTACTACGAGGGCAAGGAGAACTATCCGGCCGCAATCGCCCGTCTGCAGACGGTCGTTGACACATATCAGCTCTATTCGAAAAGCGATCAGGCGTGGCTGGCAATCGGAGATGCCTATGCCGGTCAGGCTCATCTGATACAGATCGCGCCGGGCATAAAAGGTGACGTCCGCGAGCGGCTTCACGCGATGTTCGAAGACAAGGCGGCTGCAGCCTACGCCAAGGTGATTACCCGCTACCCGATGGCTCCTCACGTTGAGGATGCCCGCGACCGGCTTGTGGCGATGAATCGTCCGGTGCCGGAGCCGACCGACGCCGCCGTGGCCGAGAGCGATGCTGAACAGAAGAGCCAGCGTCCGCTTCGCTTTACTGACAACATTCTCGGCATCATCAAGCACGGCCCCACCGTGGTGCAGTCCGCTCACGTTGGAGAACCCTCTCTGGACGATCCCAAGCGGACCATCGCGCCGGATGTGAGCGCGCAGGAAACGGCCATGATGAAAGAAGCGGCAAATGCCGGCGCAACAGCTCAACCGGCAGCCGTCACTCCGACTGGTCCGAATGAGCCGCCCCGTAGCGACCAGCCCTCAACTGCTCCCCTGCAGATGACAGCGCCGGCCGGGGGAACAAGCCTGGGTGTCTCCATCGTCAACGCACCAAACGGCGATGCCGCCGCTCCAGCTACTGGAAGCGGAAATGAAGCTCCCGCTGCTGGAAACGGCAACGCCAGCCCGCTCGTAAAGTCCGTTGGACCGACAGATTCGACCTTGCCCGCCGCCGATAAGCCCGCCGAGGCTCCCGACCAGGTCAACGACATCCGGCAAGGTACTGGCCAGACGCAGACCGCCGCAACGGAGAAGAAGAAGAAGACGAAAGCCGACCTCGACGAGCAGTCCTCGAGCAAGAAGAAAAAGAAGAAGGGCCTGGGCAAGCTCAATCCGTTCTAGCCAGCATTGGTTTTTCAAGTCGCATAGGCCGCGTCCTCGAGGGTGCGGCCTTTGCTTTGAGCTCGCTGCGCGCACTCGCACTCCACAGGAGTCCGCCTGCGAATCTGCTAAAGTGAAGGTAGCCCCCGTGCCTGAAATCCTTGTCTAAGCAGGGTTTCCGGGCATTCTCCGGGGGCGTGCTGACAACCCTCATGCCTCACGATCTGCCCAAATCGTACGACCCGACTGCCATTGAAGATCACTGGGCCGAGTACTGGGTCCGCGAAAAGCTCTTTGTTCAGCCAACTCCGAGCGAAAAGGACGGCCTCAACGGCCATTCGTTCGACATCCTGCTGCCTCCGCCCAATGTGACTGGCAACCTGCACATGGGCCACATGTTCGAGCACACCGAGAGCGATATCCTGATGCGCTGGCATCGAATGTGCGACGAACGGGTGCTCTGGATTCCGGGCACAGACCATGCAGGCATCGCCACCCAGATGCTCGTCGAACGTCAGATCGTGAGCGAAGGCAATACCCGGCAGAAAATGGGCCGTGAAGCTTTCATTGAGCGCGTGTGGCAATGGCGTGAACACTACGGCGGCACCATCTTGGGCCAGATGAAGCGCCTCGGTGCCTCCGTCGATTGGGATCGCGAATACTTCACCATGGACGAGCGCCTCTCCGTCGCCGTCCGTGAAGCCTTTGTAAAGCTCCATGAACAGGGCCTGATCTACCGCGGCGCTTACATCGTGAACTGGTGCCCGCGCTGCCAGACCGCCATCAGCGATCTCGAAGTCGTCTACGAGGAGCACAAGGGACACCTCTGGGAGATTCGTTATCCCGTCATCGGAGCTGACGGCAAAGATACCGGCGAGTTCCTGACAGTTGCGACTACACGCCCTGAAACCATGCTCGGCGACGTCGCCGTTGCCATCCATCCCGAGGACGAGCGCTTCACGCACCTCCACGGCAAGAAGCTTCGCCTGCCCCTGATGTATCGCGAGATCCCCATCATTACGGACGATTGGGTCAGCCGCGAGTTCGGCACCGGCGCGGTGAAAGTCACGCCCGCGCACGATCCCAACGACTTTGCGCTCGGCCAGCGCCACAATCTGCCCTCCATCAACGTGATGGACGATACCGCCCACATCAACGATCAGGGCGGCAAGTACAAGGGTCTGGACCGCTTCGTGGCGCGTAAGGAAGTCGTCGCCGACCTCGAGGCCCAGGGTCTCCTCGCCGGGATCAAAGATCACGTCAACAATATCGGCCACTGCGATCGCTGCAAGACAATCGTGGAACCGCGTCTCTCGCTCCAGTGGTTCATCAAAATCCAACCTCTCGCGGATAAGGCCATCGCCGCTGTCAAAGAAGGCCACATCAAGTTCACGCCAGAGATGTACGCGAAGACCTACCTGAACTGGATGGAGAACATCCACGACTGGTGCATCTCGCGCCAGCTCTGGTGGGGACACCGAATTCCGGCCTGGCATTGTTCAGCCTGCCACAAGACGACCGTCAGCCGCGAAGACCCGACAAAATGTGCCCATTGCGGATCGGACAAAATCGAGCAGTCCACCGACGTCCTCGACACGTGGTTCTCGTCCGGCTTGCTTCCCGTTTCAGTCTTTGGCTGGCCAAATATCACGTCTGAGAATCGGGCCGATTTCGACGCCTTCTACCCGACCAGCCTGCTGGTCACCGGTTTCGACATTCTGTTTTTCTGGGTAGCCCGCATGATCATGATGGGCTGCTGGTTCTCTCTCGACGTCAAGATGCCGGACGGAAGTGATCGTCCACTCTCGGAATCCGTTCCCTTCCGCGAGGTGTACATCCACGCGCTCGTCCGCGACGCCAACCGCGAGAAGATGTCCAAGACCAAGGGCAACGTCATCGATCCCATCGAAATCGTGAAGCAATACGGGACGGATGCGGTTCGTTTCACGCTCGCATCGATGGCCTCTCCCGGCACCGACATCGCATTCAACATCGCTCGAACCGAGGGCTACTGCGCATTCGCCAACAAGATATGGAACGCCGCACGCTTCCTGTTCATGAATGTCGATCGTGCCGCCGAAGCCGGCATCACTATCGACACAGCCGCGCTCGGCTCCATGCCGACGGCCTCATCCGGCGCGCCTCTCGAATCACGCTGGATTGTTGCCGAACTGCACGCCACTGCCGACAAGGTCAACCAGGCGCTCGGCAACTATCGGTTCGATGATGCTGCGAATGCCATCTACCAGTTCTTCTGGGGCAGCTTCTGCGACTGGTATCTGGAAATCGTCAAACTGAGCCTCGACTTCAGCGAAGGCGCCGACAAGCCGCGCACAAAGGCATCCCTCACCACGCTCGTCAGCGTCTTTGAAGCCTCTCTGCGGCTCCTCTCTCCCTTCATGCCATTCCTCACTGAGGAAGTCTGGCATGCGGTCTACGATGGTAAGCCACCCGCGAAATCGATCGCTCTGACGCGCTTCCCGCAGGCCTCCAGCGCAGCCATCGACACTGCTGGGATCGAGCAGATGCACTTGGTTCAGAATCTGATCGTTGAAATTCGCGCCCTCCGCAAAGAAATCGGCGTCGAAGAAAAGGCCGCGGTTCCGATTGAGCTGCGCATCGACGAGCACCTGAAGCTCGTCATCAGCGGAAATTCCGCGATCATCGAACGCCTTGCCCGCGTCACAAAAGTTCGCTTCGTTGACGAGATCTCCGCCGGCCTCGCCAAACACGCCACTTCGCAATTCGACGTGGCCGTTGTCTACGAACGCAAAATCGACGTAGCCGCCGAATGCGAAAAGCTCAACAAGGAAATCGCGAAGCAGGAGAAGAACGTTACCAACTCCAACCGCCAACTCGGCAATCCCAGCTTCACCGCCAAAGCTCCGGCTCACATAGTCGAGGGCTTGAAGAAGCAGCGCGACGAGGCGCAACGCCTCCTCGATAAACTGCGCAGCGATCGCGATTCCCTGGGTTGCTGAGCGAACCAGAAGCATGGCCTGTGTATGCAGAACCTGTCTCCAGCATTTCCCTGTGTTGGGCATTGCCGATCCGCCGCGATCTAAATCTGCTATTCACAAGGCGTACAGGACCGCGGCCAAGCTCTGGCACCCTGATCGCTACGAGAACAACCAGCGCAAGCGCCTCGAAGCCGAAGAGCAGTTCAAGCGGATACAGGTGGCCTATCGCGAACTTTGCGAACACTTCGACAACCCGCAGCGCCGCTTTGTTGAAAGGCAATACCGCAGTCACGATGTCTATAACGCTTATAGCGCCGAAAGGTTTTCCGGAGTTGCACCACCGCCGACCATCTTCTTCGGCGATGCGCATCACTGCTTCTCGATTTCGCACTTTCCTGAAGGAGTGGAAAAGGTGATCATGGCGTCCGCTCTCGGCGGCGCGGAATCACCTGTCGGCTTTGTAAATATGTCAGGTGCAATGCACGAAAAGGAAGTTCCCGAGCGCTACCTCCTGCTGACCAATCATCGCCTTTTCATCCGAGATTCGAGCGAGCTTGTACACGTCCTCTGGTATGCGGACCTGGGCAAAATCGGCTATATCGATCGCCATGCCGAGAAGCAGCAAACCCTGTCTCACAGACTCTTCGGGTGGCTCCTCGACAAAGAGAGGAGGTTTACCCTCAAAATCGACAAGCGCGATGGTACCGAGTTCTATTCTCTGAAAGACACCCCGGATGACAGGGTCAAGAAAGTTATTTATAACTTTCTCCAGCAGATGAGAGCCAAAACCCAACCCTGAGTCATCGAAAGAAGCGACATGGACTGGAAAAGCCATCGTATCGAAGCAGTGTTGGAGCAGGCTCTGATCGAAGATCAGGCCGTAAGCGACGCCACCACCAATGTGACGATCGATCCCAATCTGCGCGCCACTGCCTCGGTCATCGCCCGCCAGGACCTCGTGCTCGCCGGTCTGGGCGCAGTTCCTCGGTTTCTCGAAATCTTCGCCCGCCTCGACCCCCGCCCGGCAGCGCACACTCGCTACGAAGTCATTAGCCACCCCGAGATCTTTGACGGCGTCCGCGTGCGCAAAGGACAAGTTCTTGCCGTCATTCGGCACAACGCGCGGGTGTTGCTCAGTTGCGAGCGTGTCATTCTCAACCTCATGCAGCACCTCAGCGGCATCGCCACTCTCACCCGGCAATACGTCGATGCCATCGAGGGGACAAAGGCGCACATTCTCGATACCCGCAAGACAGTTCCCGGCCTGCGCGCCCTTGAGAAGTACGCCGTGCTCTGTGGAGGCGGCACCAATCATCGCCTCGATCTCGCTTCGGGAATCCTGATCAAGAACAACCACATCTCCCTTGGCGGTGGACTGCGCACCGCGGTGAAGAATGCGCTTGAAAAACGCAAGCCAGGCAATCGCGTTCAGGTTGAAGTTCGCACCCAGCAGGAACTCGAAGATGCTCTCGAAATAGGTGCTGAAGCAATCCTCCTCGACAACATGACACCGGCGCAGATCAAGACAGCTATGGAGAGGATCCGCCAGGAGAATCGCTGGATTCCCGTCGAAGCATCCGGCGGCATTGTGCTCGAAAACGTTCGTGCCTACGCCGAGGCCGGGGCCGACTTCATCAGCGTTGGCGCTCTCACCCATTCGGCAAAAGCAGCCGACATTTCCATGCGTATCGTCGCGGAGCAGGCATAGCGTGTACGACGTTGCAGCACTCGAATCCGCCTTCGCCCACAGCATTTATTCGGGCAAGTTTCACTACACCGCTGTAACCGGGTCAACCAACACCGACGCTCTTGCGGCCGCCCGCCAGGGAGCACCGCACGGCTCGGTATTCTTCACGGACGAGCAGACCGCCGGACGCGGACGCGGTGACCACGGCTGGCAATCCGCTGCAGGGCAGGGGCTGTATGTTTCAGTGATTCTGCGTCCCAGCATCGCGGTTGAGCACATGCCCCTCATCCCTCTCGCCGCAGGATTGGCAGCGGCACAAGCCGTCGGTATCACCGCAGGGCGCGAAGTGGATCTCCGATGGCCCAACGATCTCCTCATCGGTGATCGCAAAACAGGAGGCATCCTGGTGGAGTCGAAGACCGAAGGCGGAGCACCGAGCTTCGCCGTCGTCGGCATAGGAATCAACGTTCATCAGCGTTCATTCGATCCCGATCTGTCAACGCCCGCCACGTCGCTGGACTTGGAATCCGGGCGCACCATCAACCGCCAGGTTCTGCTGATCTCCCTGCTAGAATCGCTGCAGCACGAGACCTGGGCACTGCAGGACACCGGGTTGCGTGCGGCTATTACGGCGCGCGTTGCGTTCATGTCATCGTGGATTTCGAATCGCCGTGTAGAGGTTCATGGACCCCAGGCATGCGTCGGGACTACAGCGGGACTCGACGAACGCGGCTTTCTCCTTGTGCGCACCGATCAGGGGATGGTGACCGTACAAACCGGCGGTATCCGCGCAGCAAAAACAGACAAGGAAAACAATGCTCCTGGCAGTTGATGTAGGCAACACCAACACGGTACTCGGCCTTTATCGGCTCGACGAGCAAGCCGGGCTTCCGCCGAAAGGCAAGCCTGTACCGCCGAAGGAGAGATTCGACCTCGCAGCGCATTGGCGCATCACCACTCATCGCACGCAAACCGTCGACGAGTACGGCGTCTTTTTCGTGAAGCTCTTCGAGATGAACGGCCTGTCGCCGAGCCAGGTGACGAACATCATCATTGCATCCGTGGTCCCGCCGCTTGACTCGACGCTTCGCCAGGTCTGCGAAACCTACTTCCATCTGGAGCCTCTCTTTGTTGAACCCGGCATCAAGACCGGCATGCCTGCACTTGTCGACAACCCGACCGAACTTGGCGCAGATCGCATTGCCGACTGTGTCGCCGCAATCGAGCGATATGGCGGTCCGTGTATCGTCGTCGATTTCGGGACCGCTACGAAGTTTGAAGTGATCTCGGAAAAAGGCGAATACCTCGGGGGCGCAATCGCTCCCGGGCTCGGCCTCAGCGCGGAGGCGTTGTTCTCGCGAGCAGCTCGCCTAAGCCGCGTCGACATCAAACGCCCCGCCAAAGTTATCGGCACCAATACCGTCGGCCACCTGCAGAGCGGTGTCTACTACGGCTATATCGGCCTTGTCGACGGCATGCTCGAACGCATCTTTGCTGAGCTGGGACACAAGCCCCGCGTCATCGCCGCCGGCGGACTGGCTCGCATGGTCGCTGCCGATTCGCGCTACATCAGCGAAATCGACGATCTTCTCACTCTTGATGGCCTTCGCATCCTCTTCGAGCGCAATCGCAACGTGCGCCCCCGCGGTCGCGCGCACTGAAAACCGCCGTGCGTAACTACTTCAACTACTTCACCGAAATCGAGGAGCGCTTTCAACAGCGCCGTGGTTCCATTCTTCTGCTTTCCACGCTTGATTGGGCATTGATCGAAACCTGGCGCGACGCGGGCATCCCTCTTGAAGCCGTACTGCGTGGAATCGATGCCGCCTTCGACAAGTACGAATCTCGCCAGAAGCGCGGCCGGATGCGCCGCGTCAACGGACTGGCATGGTGTGCGCAGGCCGTGATGGAGGCTTCTGAGGAACTCCGCGAAGCCAGCGCCGGAACCGCTCAGCTCGTGGCCGCCGCTCAGGCCGAAACTGGTTTCGAACATGAGCGGGTGGCCTCGCATCTCGAAGCTGCAGCCACCGCCCTCGTAGCATCGGCAATTGCCCACGACGCATGCGTGACGACGGCGGAGCGCCTGCGCGAGCTTGCCGCCGAAGCGCGTGCGGCAAAATCTACAACTACCGCGGCGCAAGAGATGGAATCCTTCGAGCGCATCCTCACTGTGCTCGAAGAGAAAATATTTGCAGCGCTCACGGCGGCAGCGCCCGAAGACCTTCTGGTAGGGCTCAAAGAGCACGCCGCCCGTGAACTCGCGCCCTATCGCAGCCGCATGGGCGCCGTACAACTGCGCCAGGTTGAGCACCAGTTTGTTCAGAAGCAGCTCCTGGTCCACTACAGCCTTCCCCGGCTCAGCCTCTTCTACATGAGCCAGCAATGAAACCACGCCCATCGCAGCGCCCTTCGATGAAGCCAGCCAAAACCGCGCTGGTCCAGATCGAAAAGCCCACCTATGGTGGCGCATTTCTCGCGCGCCTCGAAGGGAAAGCCGTCTTCGTTCCGTTGACTCTGCCCGGCGAGCAGGCCCGCATACGCATCATCGAAGATAAGAGAAGCTACGCAAACGCGGAACCCGAAAAGATCGTTTCTCTGTCCCCGGATCGCGTTCAAGCGGGCTGCCCTCATTTCGGCATCTGCGGCGGATGCAGTTATCAGCACACCACCTATGAAACGCAACTCGGCCTGAAGCAGCAGATTCTTCGCGAAACTCTTCAACGTGGCGGAGTACCACCGCCGCAAGAGATCGAAGTTCTCGCTGCCAGCCCTTGGGGCTATCGCAATCGCATTCGCCTCGCCTTCGATACTGCCGGAAGCGTCGGATACCGCAGTCGCCGTTCGCACGAGATCATTGCGATCAAGGAATGCCCAATTGCTGCGCCTCTGCTGATCAAGGCCGCTTTACATGCCGCCGAAATCCTTCGCATCGCGAAACCAGCATTTCGGCCAACTGAATTGTCACTCTTCTGCGATGGAGAAGAGAAAGCATTGCTTGCCAGCATCTACGTGAATGATCCCCGTGGACAGGGCTTCGATCAATTTGCGACTGCCTGGAAGGACCGGGTTCCCGAACTCGCCGGCGCAGAGTGCATCCACGAAAACTCCACTGGCACCATCTCAAAGCAACTCGCCCGCTGGGGAGAGGATTCGATTCTCTACCGCGCGGCGGGGTCCGATTATCGCGTTGATCACGGCTCGTTCTTTCAGGTGAACCGCTGGCTTATCGATGCTCTGGTTCAAAGAGCCGTCGCCGACTATCACGGCAGCCTGGCCTGGGACCTCTATGCAGGCGTCGGGTTGTTCGCACGCCAACTCGCAGGGCACTTCGAAGAGGTGATCGCGGTGGAGTCCGCGCCCGCGGCCACGCAGGCCCTTACTCAAAATCTCCACGGCACAAACGGCCGTAGCTCAACCATCGATACACTCTCTTTCCTGAAAGCCCGAACACCCGCGGCGACTCCAGACCTCATCGTCGTCGACCCCCCGCGCGCAGGACTTGGCCCCGAGATCACCTCTCTTCTTGGCGAAATCCGCACGCCGGCGCTTGTTTACGTTTCGTGCGATCCCTCCACCCTGGCGCGCGATCTGAAAGCTCTCACTGCATCGGGATATTCCCTTGATTCCGTGACGCTTGCGGACCTCTTCCCGCAGACCTTCCACCTTGAGACGGTGGTCACATTGCATCGATCGTGATCCTGATACCCTTGCGGCCATAAACAATCTCTCAACTTCCGTGCCGCATGAAAGCTGAACAGATCCAGCGTGGGACAGTTGCGCTGCAAGCGCAAAAAGAAACCCGAATCGGAGCCCCACTCTTTCACGCTGCCTGGCTTTTTGCCATTGGCATTGTCGTCGCACACTACCTCTGGATGCGCCCTGCGTGGCTGCTTCTTTCGCTTGCACCTATCGCAGTCCTCTCCGGTCTCGCCGCCATTCGCGCGCAACGTCTGATATGGCTCCCGCTCGGAGTCCTATGGTGCATCCTCGGCGTGTGGTGCGCGGAGATGCAGCCTCAGCCGTCGCCGGATCCATCCCTCGTTGCCCTCTCTGACGGCCTGATGCGCACAGTTGAAGGCACAGTGATAGACTCCGCACCCGTCCGAGACGGACCCGACACTGAGACCAGCGGTTTCCCGGAGGAAGGCCCCGCTCAACGCATCGACGTACGCACCTCATCCGTCGAATTCGTCTCCGATACCGAAGATGTGCAGAAACCCGCCTCGGGCACGGTGCGCATGACCGTTCGATGGCCGGCAAACGTTGCAGCGCCTGTCGGATTCAGCTGCGGACAGCGCATTCGATCCGACGCACGGCTGCTGCTTCCCAATGTCTATCACGATCCTGGCGCGTGGAACTACAGAGACTATCTTCTCGAGCAGGGCATCACCTCAACTGCAACGGTCAAAGCAGATCGGGTGATGCAGTTCGGCTCCAGCAGCGAAAAGCCTTTCAGCTGCCGCATCACAGGATGGCAACACTCAGCAAGCGCGCAGCTACTCGCACTTCCCTCAACGATGCAGATGTTTCCCGCTGCTCTCCGCCTGAGTGACGACGACGCAATCATGCTGGCAGCCATGGTCACTGGAGATCGCACCTACCTGACGCACTCTTTGCGCGAGAGCTTTGAACGGACGGGGTCTTTCCACATGCTCGTGGTCTCAGGACTTCATCTGGGCATTGTTGCTGCCTGCATATTCTGGATCACACGCAGACTCCGCCTCCCGCAACTTCCGGCAACCTTGATCACCATCGTCATATCGTTTGGCTACGCTCTCTTTACAGGATTTGCAACTCCGGTGCAGCGATCGCTCTGGATGGTAACCCTATACCTGGTCGGACGGCTGGTCTACCGCCAGCGCAACATACTTAACACCATCGGATTCGCGTCTCTTTGCCTTCTCGCCGCAAGCCCTCGCAGCCTCTTTGAGTCGAGCTTGCAGATGACCGTCCTTGCCGTTGTCTCCATTGGCGGGCTGGCCGTTCCCCTGCTCGAGAAGACGATCCAACCCTATCTGAACGCCACACGCGATCTGCGGCTGCTTGCTCTCGATGTGAAACTCCCCCCCCGCGAAGCACAATTTCGCGTAACACTTCGCATGTTTGCATCCTCTCTGGGCAAAGCGATCAGCAAGGCCATCGGTTGGAAGCTCTTTCCCTGGACCATCCGCGCCGCTCTCCGCTCTCTCGAAGCGCTCGTCGTCTCCTGCATCGTTGAGCTCGCAATGGCGTTGCCGATGGCTACCTATTTTCACCGCATCACCGTCTTTGCTCTGCCGGTGAATATGCTCATCCTCCCTCTGCTCGTGATGCTCGTGCCCAGCGCACTGCTAACTTTATTGCTCACCTTCGTCTCCCACACTGCTGCCGCACCCGCGGCCATAGCGACGGCAGCTCTCCTGCATATCGGCGTTGGGATGATCCATCTTTTCGCGGCCATTCGAACCGGTGATTTCCGCATCCCCGCACCGCTACTCGTCCAGACAACAGCATTCTGCATTCTCATGGGCGCAAGCCTTCTGCTTGCGGGGGCTGGAAATCAGACGAGACCCAACTGGCTTCGACAAGCCGCATGGTTCTCCATGCTCCTCGCCGCGATATCGGTCGTCCTGCCCCGCCCCATCGATCGCCCTCACGATGCACTCCTCGTCGAAGCCATCGACGTGGGCCAGGGCGATTCCTTGCTGCTCATTACTCCTGATGGAAAGACCGTGCTCGTCGATGGGGGCGGATTAGGCGGCGCGCCTCACCAGGCCCCACCGAACTTCGATATCGGCGAAGAGGTGGTCTCTCCAACGTTGTGGTCCCGTGGCATTCGTCACCTCGATGTCGTGGTCCTGAGCCACGCGCACTCTGACCACATGGGCGGTCTGCCTGCCGTTCTACGGAACTTCAAGCCGGGTGAGTTATGGGTCGGCAACAATCCAGCTTCCCAGCCCTATCTCTCTCTCCTGGACGAAGCGCGGCATCTGGGCGTTCACGTGCGATCGATGCGCGCCGGCGATAGCACGACAGTCGGAACGGTCGGGGTCCGCGTACTCGCGCCATTGCCCGGCTACAATCCCGGCGTCGAGCCAAACAACAACGATTCACTTGTGCTGCGCGTCGGCTATGGCGCTACGTCTGTTCTGCTCGAAGGGGACGCCGAGGCGCCCATCGAACGAGGAATGCTCGCCGAAAACCCTCTCGAAAGCACTTTGCTCAAAGTTGGACATCACGGCAGCGCCACCTCCACGCAACCAGGCTTCCTGTCGCGGGTTTCGCCTCGATTCGCCATCATTTCTTGTGGGCTGCACAACCACTATGGGCATCCCCGCCCCGAGGTTCTTCAATTGCTCCAGGCATCCCATGTGCGCACCTTCTCGACCGACATCAGTGGAGCAACGTGCTTCACGCTGGATGGTAAAGATTCCCGAGTAGATCCGGGTTGCGCTCCCAACTAGGTGGTTGCACTTTCTCCAGGTTTTTGGTCAAGCGTCTTCAACCAGTCTTCCGCACGAAGTCTGACATCTCCAAATGGATGAGTCCGGATCGCTTCCTCGAACGCATTCCGGGCAGGCTCCAGTTCGTTCATGGCTCTATACGTCGCGCCCACTATGATCCACATCGCAGCTCGATCTCTGGCCTTGAACCGATCGAAACCATTCAATGCTTCTTGCAGCCGGTCTTTGGCGTGCTGGACCTCTCCATTTGCCGCAAGTGAATACGCATGAAGACCGATAGCAGTAGCGGAATCCACAGCCCGTTCGAACACATACCCCGAGATAACTCTTTCCATCAATTCCCTTGCCCGCACAGCATCAACCCCTTTAACGAGCAGGCAGGAGGAGAGCTCCATCTCATAGTTTCCAAACCCAGTGGAAGCTTGCGTTCCCACTTCGAAAATTGTGATCGCTTCTTCTACGCGGCCTTCAGAACTCAGGGCATGTCCGTATAGCACAAGGTGAAACCTGTGCGGGCGTGGCTTCAGCGTCGCATCGAATGCTCCGGGTGCGAGAACGTCCCGCGCCTCCTGATATCGACCCGCCTCAAGGTATATCCATCCTCTGAGAATGTCTCCGCAGTCTGGAAGAAATTGAATCCACCTCTGAACTCGAAGGGCCTTGTCATACGATCCCTTGAAAGCCAAGTTGATTGGCAGTTGTCTGGATTGAAGAATTACTCCGGGAACTACATAGATAAAGAGCAGCCCAAGGAACTTCGTTTTCCAGTCAGCCTGCGATAGCGCTATGACCGCTATGCTCACGCCGAAAGTGCACATTAGTACAACGTCGATCGAGTTCATATGGCGGAAAGACTCGATCGAACCCACGATCATCACAGAGTGTCGCCCGGCTTTAATTGCCGCGACAAGTGGACGAAAGAAAAAGGTAATTAGCAAGACAACGAAACTAATCGCCGCAGCAGCGTATTCCGCGCTACGCGCACCGTCCTGGAAGTATTTCTGAGCGTTGAAGTAAATCCATTCATTTGCCCCCAGCACAAGCAGAAACATGCAAATAATCAGTACTAAATGCGAACGAGGGCCGAGGCCTCGGTTGCTGTAGCCATCCTGACTTCTGGGTTCTGGGTTGTCGATCGGCATGGAAGCGCGAAGTTTCCGGAGAATTGAACTTATGATATATGCAAAAGCAAAGTACTTTTAAAACCGCATCCTCGCCCCAAACTGGAATTGTCTCTGACGATAAGAGTCAGTGGCATTGATGTCCAGCGGCTTGCCGAATTCCGTCTGCCCACTCTTCAGCCCGGTAAGGAAGTTGAGACGCGGCATGGCGCCGTTCAGAGTTCCCTGTTCGATGGAATAGCCCACAGTCTCGATCTGAGTGACGTTCTGGTGATTGAACAGGTTGAAGCTCTCCGCCATCAGCTCAAGTTGTCGCATCTGCCCGAGGTCGAAACGTTTTGCGATCCGCAGGTCTGCCTTCCACGTGGCGGGATACCGGTATGTATTGCGTCCGATGCCGTACACGCGACTATCGCCGCCATATCCATTCATCCCCGTGCTCAGACCGACAATTGCTTGCCCACTCACATTGAATTCCTTCGCGAGTGAGCCGGACGTGCGCATCGTATAGGGCAAACCGCTGCGGAAGTGACCGACGCCACTCATCATCCAGCCATTCGCCAGGTAACCGGCGCCTCGCGGGAGCTTCCATTTCGGCTGCAGAATTACAGCGGCGGTCGCCGAGTGCCGAGTATCAAGATCACTTGTCCCATATTCCTGTCGGAAGTCGGTCGGATCGAAAACGCTTGGTCCGTTAATCTGCAACGCTTCATCAGGATTCCAATCAGCAGCGTGCCCAAACGTGTAATGTCCGCGAAACATCAGCCCGTGCGCATTCCGAGAGAGCCGCACCACCATTGCTTCAAAAGTGGAGTTGGCCCGACTGACTATTTCAGCCACATGCTGATAGTTCGGATTCAAGCGTCCGCCGAACCCGGAAGGCGAGGTGACCGATGGCCAGGATGCAAAGAATGGAACCGTGATCTGCGGGGTCTTGATGGGCCCTGAGCCATTTCCATCGACGACGGCATACGTGATGGTCTTCGGATTCGCTGCAGGATCGATGTTCGCGTCCATCGTTACCGGCAGTCTCCGGCCGAGGGTCGCAATTCCGCTCACCTCAAGATGAACGCGGCCCGGGAACGTCTGCTCAATCGACACGTCGGCCTGATGAACCTCTCCATTGTGGAATTCAGGCGCAAACTCAATGGCCGCCGCCTTGACCGGCGTGCCTGGCTCTCCAGCCAGCACATACGGAAATGGCGGCGCACCTCCGCCGTGCAAATTATCAGTGGGCCGCATAAAGAAGTTGAGATTGCCTTTCATCGACCCGGTCTGCGTCAGTGCAGATTCAACCACCGCATTCGGCGTACGGCTGAAGTACATCCCGTATCCCAGGCGCAATACAGGCCAGCGGCTTTCAGTCGCGCCCCACGCAAATCCCGCACGCGGTCCCCACTGATTGCCCAGACCTGGCAGGTGCTGTGTCAGCGGCAGATCCGGGTTATCCAACATCCTGATCGGAGCCGGCAATTGTTCCAGTTCCCATCGCATCGCGGCCGTAAATACAGCCCGCTTGCTGACCCGCCATTGCGAGGCCGCATATCCTGCCCAGTCGTTTGTGCTGAGCCACCACTCTGATGGCCCCATTGTCTGCGAATAGTACGAGTAGCAGGGCAAGTAACCCAGCCCATGCAGCACGCCCGCCGTGTCGCGCCACGGCCTTCCCCTCTGATCGCAGTTGTGCTGATCCATAGGATTGAGCTGCCCGTTCAACCCAAACGCGAAGAACGCGAGCGCATCCGACGCAAAGTCCCCAATGCTGGAGTAATGATAGGTTCCGGTCTGATTATGCAACCGAGTAGTTGCATTTAATTCGTGAGCAAACTCGCCGCCCAGATTCAGCAGAACATTGCCGTGAACCCATTTTACCTGCTGCTGCACGCTATAGACGTTTTCATTCGGATAACGGCCCCGCCCAAACCGCGCTGGATTGCCAATCGTGAATCCATCCACTGCATCGATCACAATCTGCGGCAACTGTCCCCACGAGTTGATGTTCAGTGACTGCTCAAAAGCCGAAGGACTCTCCGGCTCTGCCTTTCGGACCTGGCGTCCGAACGAGCCCTGAATGGCCGCGAGCAAATTGGGAGTCACGAATCCCTGCCATCTTCCGAGCAGCCAGTCATTCGAAGCGTCAATTGACCCGGAACTATGCGTGCCGTATGCCTGCCACCCCCGTGTGAATCCCCCTCCAGGCGAGTTGATTCTGCTGCCGGCTCCCTCCAGCGTGAACCGATGGCGCTCGCCTGCATGCCAATCCAAACGCACGAAACCACTCAGTTGAAGCGACGACCGCGGTGCGGGGCCCAGCAATCCAGCCAGCGACTCCAGCAGTTTTGAATACGCGCTCACGCCCTCCGTAACAGGATCGACACTGCTCAAGCCAAGTTGCGCACTCAACAGCTGCATCTGATCGTTCGACGGCTGCGCAAAAAATCGATCCGGGTGCCGAACCGCAGCAACCGCGGGGTAGCTTCGCTCGTGACCATCGAGGGCTCCAAACCAGAACAAACGGCGTCGATGAAGAGCGCCTCCGATCCCGGCTCCCCATCGCAGCTCAATGTCCGAAGGCGTGTACGCCTCACCCGCGAATGTCGGGACCCTCGCTCCCGACCCGTGCGCCGTCTCCTTCACCCACTCGGTGAACGGATTCTGCGCCGAAAACAGCCGCTGACGATTAAACAGAGAGACCTGCCCATGTAGATGCTCACTACCGCGCCTCGTCTCGATGCCGATCGTCGCACGATTTGGCTGCGTGATAGCCAAACCACCATCGACTCCGTCGCGCCGAACCAGGCTGATTGCGCTCTCGCCAGCAATGAACTCACCACCGCCGCGTCGATGCACACCACCAAACGCCGAACGCATGCGCAGGTTGTCCACGTTCATTTCAAATCCATGTGCCACGCCCGACCGGCGTTCTTCATCCACCTCATCGCCGGACGATTCTCGTGCAAAACTAGGAAGACCCGTCCAGTTCCCGCTCGTCGGAAGCGATTCCAGCTGAGCCGAGTCCAGCACGTCCGATGGGTGCTCAGTGGCGTCCAGTCGAGCTGCAGAAATTTGCGCTTTCGAACTCAAATGCGCGGCGAGAGCGGAATTCTGCAGTGTATGCAGGCCGATCGGTTCGAGTTCGGCGATGTCAGGAGCAAGGGAGAGACGCACGGGAGAGATCGATACATCCAGAACGGGAGGGAGTGGATGCCGTTTAGATCCGGTCACTGGCAAAACAGCCATCGGCGACAACGAAAGTGATGCCTCCAGCATCGCTCCTTGCGCAGGGGGCGTTGACTCCCTCGCGACGCGCGCCAGCAGTTCCAGTCTGCTGACTTGCAGTGCATTGTCCTTCGACTCGCTCGCCCTTAGAGTGTGGGTAGGGTTCACGCTCGCTTTGGGCGAGACTACAAATTCGATCGCCGCCCGAACATGCGACTCATGCCCCGGTGAGATAACGATCCCGCTAACTTCTCCGCTGCCCTGATTGCTCGACGCGGCCAGTGTGTATTCGCCTTCGACAAGATCCGGGAATCTGTATCGGCCTCCACGCGAGGTTGTTGAGCTGATCGCAGATCCCGTGATCACGTTCCGCAGCGTGACAACCACATTCTGTAGCGGAGTGGAATGCGTATCGGTCAGTATTCCCGCCAGGGATCCGGTCGGCTCTTGAGCGCCGGCGCGACATTGCAAAAGCGCGCCGACAAACATCAGCAATCCCAAAACGGTGAGCAGCTTCCTCCTGAGTTGCACTCACATGCCGGCCAGCTTGCGGTCGAAAGCGAGCTCTCGCAAACGGCCTCGACCTTGCCCAACATGGAATTCTGAGCGAGACCATGCCAGATCGGGAATCCCGCTGTATCCAGCCGCATTTTCCTTGCAGTGAAATAGGCAGCCATTGTAAGTAGCACCGGGGAAGCGCCAAGGTGACTGCGCGCACAGGCCCTGGTGCGAAACGGGACAGCACGCGCCCATTCAACCGTCAACGGGTTGATAAACTGGAGAAAGGGTCGGGCCGAGTAGAGAACCTTTGTGCCTTCTTGAACGCCGTTTGCCCCTAAACCACTGATGTAGTGCGAATTATGTTTATCGATGAAGCTAAAATCCGGGTGAAGGCGGGCGACGGCGGAAATGGCTGCATGGCCTTTCGCCGCGAAAAATTTGTCCCCCGAGGCGGACCCTCCGGCGGCGACGGTGGCCGTGGCGGCGACGTTGTCATGGAATCCTCGCAACGCCATAACACCCTGATTCACTTCCGCTTCAACCCCGAGCACAAAGGGCAGCGCGGCGAACATGGCATGGGATCCAACTGCACCGGGCTCGACGGCAAGTCCGTTGTGCTGCAGGTTCCTGTCGGCACGTCCCTGTACGATTTCGAAACCGGTGAGCTCGTTCACGACTTCTCCGAGCCCGACGAACGGATCGTTGTTGCAAAAGGCGGGCGCGGGGGTCGCGGAAACCAGCACTTTGCCACCAGCACACACCAGGCTCCGCGCGAACACGAAATGGGCCGTCCTGGTGAAGAGCGCGTCTACCGGTTGGAGCTGAAACTGCTCGCCGATGTCGGCCTTGTTGGATACCCCAATGCCGGCAAATCCACTCTCATTTCGCGCATCTCCGCCGCCAAGCCGAAGATTGCCGACTATCCTTTCACAACCCTCGAGCCCAATCTGGGGGTCGTGACCGTCGGCGAAGAGCCTCATCAGCAGTCGTTCGTGGTCGCCGATGTGCCTGGCCTGATCGAAGGCGCTCATCTCGGCTCAGGACTCGGCGCTCAATTTCTCCGCCACATTGAGCGCACCAGCGTTCTCGCTCACCTCGTTGACGTCTCCGACGCATCTGCCCGTCCTGATCCCGTCGAAGACTTCAAGGTCATCAACAACGAACTCGCCAGCTTTGGCAACGGGCTGCTCGAAAAGCCAATGATCGTTGTTGCTACCAAAATCGACGCGGCCAATCCTGACAAGCTCAAGAAGCTCGCTACCTATGCCAAACGTCGCAAGCTAGAGTTCCACGCCATCTCCGCCGTCACGGGTCAGGGCATTGACGAGCTTAAATGGGCGCTCGCAAGGCGCGTGCAGCCGATCGCAAAGACCGCCTGAACGGTACAGCATCGACCCCAATATCCGCCAAGCGTTGTTACACTCAAAAAGTGCTGATGAAGATTCTGATTCTCCCCATTCTCGCCACCGCGCTCGCCTCCACCGTCGCCGCGCAAGACGCCAAACAATTTCTAGGCCGTTGGGATATGACGGTTACCCCCGCCACCGGCAAGCCTTATCCACAGTGGATGGAGCTTACGGATAATGGCGGAAAAATCGAAGGTCGCGTTCAGCCAAGAGGCGGCGCCTGGCATCCGATTGCGGATGCCCATGTTGACTCCGGCAAACTGATCGTGGCCGTGGGGGATGCGACCAAGTGGGAGCTCACTTCCAGCTCAGATAAGCTGACCGGCATTGAGAAGCACGGCGACGTCGAGGGCCCGACACTTGCGGGCGTGAAGGCCCCTTCGCTGGATCGACCGATGCCAAAGAAGTGGACCAAACCCCGCCCTCTTTTCGACGGCAAGGATCTGAAAGGCTGGGAGCCGATCGGAAATGTCGAAAATAACAAATGGGTCGCCCGCAACGGTGAACTGGTAAACGACAATCCAGAGGTGCCGGGACAAAGAATGCACGGCGCTGCCAACATCATGAGCACCGAGAAGTTCCAGGACTTCAAGCTTCATATCGAAGTGAACTGCCCGGAAGGTGGCAACAGCGGGATCTACATGCGCGGCCGCTATGAGTTGCAGGTTGGCACCGAAGGCGGCAAGCTCCCGACGCACGAGATGGGCGCGATCTACAGTTGGTATCCACCGCCGCAAGGCTCAGAGCTCGGTCTTGGAAAATGGACGACCTTCGATGTCACCTTTGTTGGCAGGCACATCACGGTTCTGCGTGACGGAAAGATGTACCACGACAATGTCGAGATTCCCGGCCCTACCGGCGGCGCTCTCGATAGCAATGAAAGCGAGCCAGGACCGTTCTACCTGCAGGGTGATCACCACGGCGTCATCGCCTACCGCAACATCACGATTTCCGTTCCAAAGGATTGATTCGTTAGTTCGGTGGATGTCTCAAGGGCCTAAACCATTGCCCGTTCCTTAACCATCAGGTACTGGTTCAGCACAGACGACGTAACCGCCTCCGGATTTAGATCAAGCGTAAGGGCCCCCTGCTCGTGCAGGCGTGCGATCAGCAGTTCGCGCCGCCCCGACATTTCCTGCGCGGCGGCGCTGCGAAACATCTGCTCAACAGTTTTTGGCCGCTCCTGCGCAATCGCGTCCACCTCTGGTTGCGCCATGGCTACGAAAAGCAGCACATGCCTCCGCAGCAATTGCATCGCTCCGTCAATCACCTCCGGGCGCATCGCTGTCTCGGCGAGATCCGTGATCCAAAGTATGAGGGAACGTCGCGGCTGTAGCCTGCCCATCAGTGCGGTGGCGCGCAGATGATCGGCTTCGCTCGACTCGGCCCGAAGCTGCGCCAGCAGTTCGATCATCTGCCGAAGATGCGCGGCGCCCCGGCCCGGCAGCAATCGCTGCTGAACCGTCTGTCCGTACGCAAGAAGTCCCACGCGATCCCCTGAGAAGAGCGCAAGTTGCGCCAGAGCCACTGCAGTCGAGCATGCATGATCGAGTTTTGAATGAGCCCGCAGACTTCCCGGAGCAAGCGGCATCGCAGCATTGGCCTGAGGCGGAGCCACTACGCGGGACCGCATCAGCCTTCCGCAGTCGAGCACGATCCACACCGGCTGGCTGCGTTCTGTCTGGTACTGCCGCGTGATCAGGCTTCCCCTGCGTGCGCTCGCCGTCCAGCAGATGTCCCGCAGATCGTCGCCTTCGCGATACTCACGCAGGCTTTCAAAATCGCGCCCCAGTCCTCGCTGTCGCGTTTGTCGCAATTGCAAATCAAGCTGCCGGCTCCGCGCCAAAAAGATTTGTTGCTCTTCGTTGGCCCGCAACATCGGGTACACCCGAACCGTTTGCACAAGCGGCGCCTTCGACCACTTCTCCGCTAGTCCAAGCGGAGAACGATACCGAACGTAAAGCAACCCGGTGGTACAGTCTCCGCGCTCCTGGGGCTCGATACGATAGCGCACAGTCGCCGGCACTCTCGGGAATGCCGTTACCCGAATCGGCTCGGGATGCGCTGTGGCATCCATCAGTCCCGACGGCAAATCATCTATGAGCCTGCACTCCAGAATGACTGCGCCGCGATTTTCGATGATCAGTTCGATTTCAGTCTGGCTGTCGAGCGCGGGAGCATTCGACCATCGTCGCGTAGCCGTAAGATTTTCCGGCTTCGGCAGCCGCCATCCATCCAGAAATGCGGCCAGCAACACCAGTGCATCCCATGCCGGCATTGCGTAGCTCAATCGCACATCCCACAAGCCGAAGATCAGAAATACGAATCCTGCCAGCAGCAACGCGATCGTCCGTGGCGTGAGTCCGAAGCTCAGCTTGCCGCGCGGCTCGCATTGTGCGCGAACTTCACCGGGGTGGAATTGGGGAGCAATCATTGCCGTGGAACCGGCACCGCCGCAATCACGTCCGCGAGCACGCGGTCGGCATCGAACCCTTCCAATTCGGCCTCAGGCTTCAGCATCACGCGATGCCGCAGCACCGGCGGGATCGCTCGCTTCACATCATCCGGCACCAGGTAATCTCGCCCATCGAAAGCCGCCGACGCCTGCGCGACACGCATGAGACTGAGTGCAGCTCGTGGGCTTGCACCAAGCAGTAGAGTCGGCCATTCGCGTGTGCGCCGCGTCAGACTCAGAATGTATCCATACAGCTCCGGCTCGATCCGAATCGCACGAACCTCCGCTCGCGCCTGATCGAGCATACCCTCCGGAATCGGCGCAATCGCCACGTCCTCCAGCAAACCCGCTCCACTTCCCGCGTGATGGCGCTCTAGAATCTGCAGTTCCTCGGCTTCCGTCGGATACGACACCCGAATCTTCATCAGAAAGCGATCGAGCTGCGCCTCTGGCAGCGGATAGGTGCCCTCGAAATCCACCGGATTCTGCGTCGCAAACACTGTAAACCAACCCGGCAGCGGTCGCCGCGTTCCGTCGCTGGTTACCTGTCGCTCCTCCATGCACTCCAGCAGCGCGGCCTGCGTACGCGGAGGCATGCGGTTGATCTCATCCACCAGCAGCAGATCCGTAAACACCGGCCCCGCATGAAAGGTGAACGTATCCGTGCCGGGCCGTAGAATTGAAGTTCCCAGAATGTCGGCCGGCATCAAATCGGGTGTAGCCTGCACACGCTGAAACCCAAGGCCTAGCAGGTGCCCCAGCGTTTTCACCATCAGCGTCTTCGCGATGCCTGGTACGCCCTCCAGCAACGCGTGGCCTTGGCAGAGCACCGCGATCAGGACCTCTTCCACTGCATGCGTCTGGCCCGAAATAACACGGCCCAACTCAGTGCGTGCGTGCCCAATCAATTCGCTTGTCGCGCGAAGCGTTGATCCTTCGCTAGCCGCGCGCACCACCGGTTGTTCTAGATTTGTGTTCTCTCTCAATTCCTCGCTCATGAGGGCCTTTCGTTGCTGATTTTGCCAGTCGAGCTGAACTTACTTCCCGGCCTGGCCGCGTCGATCAACAGCTGCCGGTGATGATGAAGGGTCTGAATCGCCTTTAGAGCCGCGCGTGGTTCGATCTTCTCATTTCGTGTTGCATCTTCGCAGGAACGAAGGTCATCTTCAAGCTGCGGATCTGCGTTCGGGAAACGGCGCCGTATTGCGGCTGCAAGTTCCTCAGCACTGGCACGAGATTGGCGAAGTCCGCACATCCGCAAGGCGCTCCGCCGAAAACGCTCCCATGCGATCGACACTGCAGTCGAGTTGGCTCCGGCGCTGCGATAGAGCGATCCCAACGCATCTAGAAATTCGATAGGCGTGGCGCGAGGCGGAGGCGGCAATTCGCGCAGCGGTCCGCTGCGCCGGCTGAAGCTGAAGATGATCAAAATCGAAGTCAGGATCAGGCCCGTCCACAACAATCGCACGGTTGGCCCGCCAATGAAGCTCCACGTTGATCGGATCTCCCCATGCAGCGATTCGTCCCAGTAGATCTGATGTCCTTCGCGCGGACCGATGGAGTCAAGCAGCAGATCGAAATTTGCCCCGCGAGTCAGCGACGCGTTCTCCAGCGGAGTCGAATTCGCCCACCAGACAACATGCCCCTTCCCATAGTCATACTCCACAACCGCCGGCTGTCCCGCACAGTTGTACTGCGTGCGCTGGGCAGGATTGCCGACATTCCAGCTCGCCTCCGGAACCATCCAGATCTCACCGGTGCCTGCAAGCGTATCCAGCCCTTCCGCATCGAGCTGGCAGGCTGCGAACGTGAAGGTTTTCGACTCGCTCACCTGCCCTTCGGGGGCGAGGTATCCACCATACAAACCAGTAGCCACCACGCGTCCGCCGCGCGAAACTATCTGCTCTACTGCCTTATAGTCTTCCGTCTCGCGGCTGAACGGCTCCGCGAAGATGACCACCGTATTCGGACCTGCCGCAGTCGCCAGCTCTTTTAACGGGCGCTCCCACCTATCGATGTTGTAGCCCGCCCGCAGAAGCGATTCATAAGCGGCGCGCGCTCCATGTTTGCCTGATAGATAAGTTGAAGGTAAGGGATTCTCATCATTGTTTCCATTAGGCATCACGAGAGCAATCACGACAGCGAGTCCGATGGCAATCCCGATACTCCACAGCAGCAGCTTGCGGTCTTTCGAGTCGAGCGATGACATGAATCTCATCGCGCACCGCCTTCAGAGCCTGCTGGATTTGTCCCGCCATTGATGAGCCCAGTCGCGACGCTCTCGGCCTTCTTGTAATCGTTCTCCGCGGCCGCTCGTCCTCCATACCAGAAGCGTTCAAACGTGTTCGTCAGTTGCAACAGCCCCGATCTGCGCGGATCCTCCTCGGCTACCAGGGCGAGATATTCTCGTGGAGTGCGCGCGCGATCCGCCGGCCAAAGGCGCCGCGATTCGAGCCGCGAGATCGCCGACCAGTAAAGGAAGTGAATCGCCTCGCGCCACTCGCCCGCCGCCGCTGCACGCCGCGCATCCTCAAGCCACGACTGCCAGTCTCGCGCCGAGGCGGCACCAGGCGCAGGCATTTGATCGTCGTCGGGCGTGAGCCTCACACGCCATTTCCGCTCAAGCCTCAGGAGTGAATAGACCAGCGCGACACACACGCCCAGAATGAATCCCCATACAATCACGCGGCCAATCCAGGCAGATTGCGACTTGAAGAAACCCGCACTTGCAAAGAGATGGTTCAGCCATCTGGCAAACTTCTCCAACACGGTGTCCTTTACCGTCTGTTCTTGCAGATTGCGAAATTCCTTACCGGCCAGCACTTCGCGCATCACTGCGTGTTCCTTCACGTGATCTGGCGCTGACACGAGCGGTGCGCGCGATTGCGCCAAGTCTTTCTCGAGCCGTGTCTTCGCATCTTTCAAAAGCTGCGATGTCGGCGTCTGAGCCTGGACGACCGCGGCTGGTTTAGGAGCATTCTTTCCCTTTTCGGCGATCTCATCTTTCGTTGCGGCTTTCTGAAAGAGCACCCGCAACCACCCATAGCGAACTACCCGCCGCTCAGCCATCGAACCAACGGTAACTGACACGCGATCGTCAGCACCGATCAGCCCCGGATCGCAGGACTTCCCGTCACGCCCCTTTGAGCAAGCCTCCAAAAGCGACTCAAGACGGGCGAGATGCTGTTGATACCCCTCCAACGAAACATCATCTGCATGAACGGTTACCTCCGATGAAGGAGGAGGAAGCTTCTGCGCACGTGCAATTGTGGCCGCAACAGAGACACTCAAGCTGAGAACCGCGCAAGCGCGCAAGCGCAAGGACATCATTCCTGCACTCCCACTGCATCGGGACTTGCAGGTGACCCGTCGATCACGCGGCGCTGATCGTTGTAGATCACGGATAACGAACTCGCAAATCCCGCCCAGCAACAACCGCTAAGCGCCGATATGAGCCCGAGATAAAACGCCACGGCGCAAATCACCAGCGTCCATATCGTTTGCGTAGAGGGATGAGTGAGATATCCGGAAAAGATCAAATATCCGATTGCCCCGACGAACATCGCAATCATCATTACAGCCAGCATAGCCACATACAGAGCCGCATAGACTACCAGCACGACCAGGAAAATCTTTCCGGTCACTCCCTGAGTCAGCGCCCAGCTGCGCCGGATTGCCTGTCTCACAGTGAGTGCCTCAAAAACGGATGCTGGAAAGGCCAGGGATAGCCGAAGCGCCAGGACAACTCCGGCAATGATTGCCGCCAAGAGAAGAAGCACTCCGATCGGGATCAGAACGATTAGAAGAGGCGAAAAGTTCTTCGAAGCAGTAGCGGCTGCCCCACAACCGAGCAGGCCGGCTTCCAACAACCATCCAGGAAAGAAGCAAATCCCGTACATCGACAGGATCAGCAGAATGAAATGACCCGCGCGACCCAATGCAATTCCATATGCTTCCGCCGCGGTCACGGGAACTCCACGATCTAATTGCGCGGCAGCGTGGGATGCTGCCGCCAGAAACAGCGCGAAGACGATGAGTTGCACCAACATCACGATCGTGAACGCAGTCAATACTCCCAGTGGCGACGGCACTGCCGGGGGCTGCTTGCGCGTCAGGATAGCCGGCAGAGATGTCAGTGCAACGGTGGCCGTCAAGCCTCCGTAGCAGATAAAGAGCGCGGCAGCGGGAACCACGCCGATTCCGAGCAGTGTTCGGAAGTTGATGCGCAACAATCGAAAGATCCTATCCAGAATCTGACTGAAGGATAGGGGCGGATAGGCCGGAAGCTGTGTCGCGCCACTCAAGCGTTGCTCCCCTCGGGATTGCTGGCCGTTTTCTGCTCAACTTCCGAATTGGCGGTCACCATATTCTGTTCAATAAAATCCGGCGGCTCTCTCCTTTCTTGAGTGCCTGCGCAAGTTGAAGCGGGGTCTCCCGGAATTGGCGCATTCTCCTGAGGCGCACCTGGCCCAACCATCCCCGCCTGTCGCATCATCCACTCGATATCGAATCCTTCTTTGCGAATCCGCTGATCGAAATAAAACAACGTCAGCGCAATTCCATACACCGGCTTCGTCATCGCCCGCACCGCGAACATTGCGCCGTACGTCACAAACATCATCAGTATGCCCAGTATCTGCACATGCGCCTGTCCCTTCAGGCCGGGAATAAGCGCCAGCATGATCACCGCTGGGAATGCAATTACCCAGGTCAGGATTTGATTGAGAAGGATCCCCAGAATGTACAACAGCAGGATTCGCCCTTTCGTTCCTTCGCTCAGGCGTGTGCCTCGCTTGAGTGCATTCCAGGCACTTGTCTGTTCTACCACCGCAGCCGGAAAGGCCAGGCACAACCGCAGCAGCATCCATACTGCGAAAACGCAAAGAATCGCAATTACTAAAAACAGCAACCCTCCAAAAAGAGGGCTCGGGTCGTTTGTTGAATAGCCGCTCACCTTTACCGTGATCATGACTACGAAAGCAATGACCAGAACGACTGCGGGGCCAACCATGATCGCCAGTCCCTGCAGGACGAAAAGGCCGACGTAGCGCCACCCTCGATTCCAAGCCGTTCGGTATGCTTCTCGGATCGTTATCGTGCCACCGAGAAAGATGCGCGCGCCCGCTTCACACATCGCCGCCTCACCAAGCGCGCTCGTACCCAGGCTCGCCGGCACGATAAGGAGGGACAGTATGATCACAAACGCCCAGACAATAACGCTCGCCGTCGCTGGGCCATTGTTCGCATTTGGGCCGATCCATGCGATCAGCCCGAAGAGTCCCGCAAAAAAGACGAAAATCGTCCCGGCGGGAATGGTCGCAATTCCCAGGAAAACGAGGAACCGCGAACGATAGATCTGCGCGGTCCGGTCGAGGATCTCCCCCAACCTCAAGGGGTGAAGCGGTTCATTCATTTCCGCTCCCAGGGTCAACCCCAAGTGCTTCAAGACCGGCCTCAGGTTGAGGGGACACAGGCGCAGGCATCATGCCTGCAGCTTGCATCATGTGCTCGATGTCGAAACCCTCTTTGCGAATACGCTGATCGAAATAGAACAATGTGAAACCTGTTGCGTAGATCGGGCCGACGAACGTATTGGTCAGAAACGCCAGCAACTGTTGCAGCACGCTCATCCACAGCGGAAGCATTCCCTTGTGTCGAATGCCTGCGAGAATGAAAAATCCCTGTGTCAATGCAGCTAGGCCAATCTGAATGACGATCGTAAGCAGGCCAAGCATGAAGATGCGGCCCCGTGAACCCTTGCTGAGAGAAATGCTGCGCTTGATGGCAGCTCGCGGTTTAAGGTTCTCCACGGTGCATGCCGGCACAGCCAGCGAATAGCGCAGAGTCATGATGATGCCGTAGATCCCGAACAACAGTAGCAGCAGAAAGAACGCGATCGATGCACCCACCAGCATCAATGCGGTGCTTTGATCGATCGCAGGTGCAGAGTGAGCGTTCAGAGTTCCCGTGAATCCCACGTAGTGAAGAATAAGAACTGCGTAACCCGCGTAAAGCAGCACGCAGGGAAACCAGGCTATGAAGTAAATGATTGTCAACAGCCAGACGTACCGCCCGGTTCGCGGCAGAACGGAACTATAAGCTGCGCTGATGCTTGCGGGCTCACCAAGGTGTAGCCATCCCACCGCGCGCGTATTCGCCGCCACGGCAACTCCGCCACTCACCAGGCTGACGAGAACCAGCACGACAATCCCAATCACTGCGGCGGCAATCAACCCCGCGCTCATGTGCATGGCAGAGAAGCCGCGTTGCACACCAATCTGCACCAGTCCGAGGACCAGCAGAATTCCCGAGTAGACGGACGAAATCCCCGCAAGAAGCAAAAAGTTCGTCCGGTAGAGTTCGGCGGTGCGGTCCAGAATCTCTCCCAGGGTAAGGGGCCGCAAGGTCGTCTGCATTTGGTTATGTCCTTTGAATGTGTGCAGGAGTTGCTTGCCGGGATGCTAGCACAATCGAGGTCAGGAATGCCGTTCCACGGGAGTGTCAGTGAGGGAGTGGAGAAAGCTCGGGTAGTTTCTTCCCATCCGGAACTTCTTACCCATCAAAATCCACGGTCTTCAAGCCGCAAATTCTTAGATCTAAAGCGAAATTCGTTTGGCACACCCATTGCTAGTTACAGTCACCGCAAGACCATGCCGTTTCCCCAGATCGACGCCACGCCTAAAGTCAGATCCGACGCTGCGAGGGGCAAACGCCCACAACCCCCGGAGGTTAAATATGAAAACTAGAATGTTACTTCTTGGAATTTCCTCCTGCGCTCTGATGATCGCAAGCACTCAGGCCCAGGGCTTCGCAATGAATTCAGCCACCCCCATGCCGGTCCTCCAGGAGCCGCAGGCTCCCCCGGCTCAGACACCCCCTGCTCAGACGGCGCCTGACCAGTCTCCAACGACAACCCAGGACCAATCCAAGGCGACCACCTTCACCGGCACCATCGTGAAGGATGGCGAGAACTACGTCCTCCGCGATTCGTCGGGTGGAATCTACAAGCTCGACGACTCCTCGCGTGCACAGACCTTCGAAGGCAAAACCGTGAAGGTAACCGGCAAGCTCGACGCAGACTCCAAGATGATCCACGTCGACAGCATCCAGGCGCTTGCCTCCTAATTGTCCAACGGAGGAATTCGGACAGAGAAGTTCGAACCTCGGCACGATAGTAGATCCGGATGTGGGCACATCGCTCGCATCCGGATTTTTTATTGAACCCTTCAGTATGCTGTGCAACGAGGTTCCCGGGCTCCCGATAGAATTGTTCCGAAGGGAAGCCTGTTCTATGCCCACCGATTCCGCCTGCGATCTATTCCTCGACTTCTCGCGCAACAAGCTCCTCAATCAATATTGGCCGCGGCTGCGGAAAGCTGTAGAGCCCCTCAGTCAGGAACAAATCTGGTGGCGTCCGAATGAGGCGAGCAACAGCATCGGCAACCTGATTCTTCATCTGAACGGGAACGTGTGGCAGTGGCTGGTCGCCTCGTTCAACCGCCTCCAGGACGAACGCAACCGCCCTGCCGAGTTCAGTGCAACCGGCGATCTCTCCGCAGCCGACCTTCTCGCCCGTCTCAGACAGACCATGGACGAAGCTTCCAAAGTGCTTGCGCGCCTCACCTCTGAGGAGTTGCTCGCGACCTGGAACATTCAGGGCTATACCGTCAGCGGCCTTGCCGCCGTTTACCAGGTAGTGGAGCACTTCGGCCTGCACTACGGCCAGATCGTCTACATCACCAAGATGCAGGAGGGCCGCGACCTGGGCTTTTACGCAAGTCTCAACAAGACGGGCCGGGCCACCGGCGGCACTGTATAGAGAGTTTTCATCTGGCAGACCAAATGATGCGCCAGAAACGCAGTTGGACTGCTATTCCAAGTGCTGAATCTGTGTACCCGGCGGAATCTTCACCGCGAACTCATCTGCAGGCAATTTCACATCCGTGTTCACTTTATCCACGGTCAGGGTGAGCTGGATGCCCTCGAGCGGCCGTTTGATGACGACTTTAGACGGAAACAGCTTTCCATTGAAATCTTTATAGCCCGAGTAGCTCACCTGGCTCTCGAGATTGCCCTGCGCATCGTACAGGTCCTGACTCGATGGCAGAAGATCGTCCCGATGGAACGTAATCACGCGAACCGGCTTGTCCCGCCGGCTGCCGTCGTTGGCGTGTTGCGTAATGCTCAGAACGTACTCCGGCATCAAGGTCAGGTGTTTCTTCTCCGCATCTTCGATCGTTTCCGTGTCCGAAATCTCTGCGTAGTAGTCTTCCGGTTCGAGCCCGCGCACCATCATGGCGTCGAAGAAGAAGCCCGGCCGCAGATTCTCCATCTGTTTGTCTGACCGCTTGGTCAGCGTATTCGGCCCCTCGATCGCCCTGCTCTTGGGCGGAATCATGATCGTGAATCGCCTGCCGTCGCTTGCCATGTCGAACACCTTGACAGTTCCCAGCAACTGCCCCACCACGCGCATCCGGTTCGGCTTCTGCATCACAATCCAGCCATGAACAGATGGATAATCGGTAGCCAGCCCCTCCTGCGGCTTCAGGAGCGTGGCCCGCATTTCCACGGTGGCCGTTAGGTTCTGGAACTCGTTCCATCGCCTGCCTAGTGCATCAACCAACTCCTCGGGCGTAGCTGTCTGCACGCGCGCCGGCGGTTTGGGTACCGGCAGATGCCGCTTCATCGGCATGATCCCGCACCCGCTCAGGACCAGCGGCAGCGCCAGTGCGGCGTACATCCCTCGTCCGCGTCGCACACCCCCGCTCATCGCTGCCCCGCCTTCTTCATTGCTCGGCGATAGCCCGACACATTCTTCGTATGTTCTTCAAGCGTGGTCGAGAATAGTGATTTCCCCTGCGGATTCGCCCCGGCCGCAACAAAGTAAAGGTAGTTTGTTTGTGGCGGATTCATTGCCGCACGGAGCGAGGGTAGCCCCGGATTCGCAATCGGCCCCGGCGGCAATCCCGGATGAAGATAGGTGTTGTACGGTGTGTCCCGGCCCAGATCGCTTTTATAAATAGCCCCCCGCCACTGATCACGGACTTCAAGACCGTAGATCACCGACGGGTCCGTCATCAACGGCATGTGCTTTCCAAGCCGGTTCTCAAAAACGCTGGCGACCAGCGGCCTCTCCGATTCCAGTGCCGTCTCTCGTTCTACCAGCGAAGCCAGCGTCACCACTTTATGTACGTTCTCCTTCAAACCAAGTTCCGTCGTAATCGTTCTGAACCGGCGCACCATTGCGGCTGCAATCTGGGTAGCACTCGCCCGCCGCGGGAACCTGTACGTATCCGGGAATAGATAGCCCTCCAGCGTCTTGGCCTGGGGATCGATATCAGCCACTAGTTCAGCGAGCCGGGGCTGCTGGTCCAGAAAGTCCTCCCTCCGTGATATACCTGCCTGCTCCAGCCGGTTGGCAACTTCAAATAGTGTTGCCCCCTCCGGAACCGTAACAGCAACTGTGAAAACCTCACCGCGCGCGATCTCTTCGTACACCTGGGTCAACGGCATCGGATGATCGAACCGGTACTCGCCCGCCTTCAGCTTTCCGCGCCGAACCCACCGCCACAGATCAAACGCAAGCTGGTTTCGGATGATGCCGCTCGCCTGCAGCTGCCGGGCAATATGCGTCGTCGAAGAACCGGTCGGAATGTCGACGAAAATCTCGGTTGAGGGTCCAAACGGCGTAAATATCGCCCAAGCGGCTACTGCGGCCGCAGACACTGCTATCACGAACAGCACCAGCAGGAACCCCGCCGCGCCGAGTCCCCTCCTTCGTTTCCCTCGACTGCGGGCTGATCCCATTTACGCCAGAACACCCTTCCTGCAATAAGACGCGCTGCTAACCCTATTGGATTCTCGATCTTTCCTTATTTTACCGGGCCAGCATGGAAACATCGACCGGATGCACGAAGGCTGAGCAGGACATACATACGCTCAGGTCTCCAGAGCCGGTTCGCTCGAATCTCCTCGTGCGATTTCCGCGAATCCCTCCGTCCGAAGCCTGAGCAGCATTACGAGCGCCAAAGCGACTCCGATTATGGGCGTCATCATTTGCAGGTAATAGAAGATCGGTCTGCCTGTATCCGTCGCGAGCCGGGCGAATCTACCGGTCATAAACGAGGGCAACAACGAAAGAGCGAGGATGGCCTCAATGGAGTTTGTGCGCTTCTCCAGCGCTTGAGCGTAGCAAACAACCAGTGCCGGAGCGGCCAAAACATAGGCCGACATCCATGACACCGGAGAGATGCAACATGACAGAAGCAGGAAGACAGAGAGCACAGCGACTTTTCGACTATCGTTCATCCTCTCAGTGCTCCTGGGTCGGCATAGCCAGGCGGCATAACAGAGCACAAGGATCGACAAGACCTTTCCAGCCCCGACCACTCCGACTGCGGGTGCGGGTCCATCGGATCCATACCAGAACACTTCCACCGCGCTAATCAGGTTCAGATTAAGTATGACGATCGCTTTATTTCCCATGGAAGGTACTACGTGAAAGACATACTGCCATAAAGTACTCGGGCCATTGACGAGCAGGAGTGCTCCCACAATGATTGCGCCCCAAGAAGCGAGCGATCGCAGAATCCTCCAATCTCGCCATGCGAGAAATGGAACAATCACGATCAGAGGGGTGAGCTTGATTGCTGCAGCAAAGGCAAACATGAGTCCAGCCAATCTCATTTGATTGCGCCGATAAAAGCTCAATCCCCCCAAAACAACAAGGAGGAGCGCGATAGTGATCTGTCCTCTACTCAAGGCTTCCCAAGTGGGGCGAAACATAAAAAGAAAAACAACGACGAGTATCTCAAGACCCAGCCCCTTCAGTTCGAGCAGCCGAGTCAAGATGAGACTTGAACCCAGCAACATTGGCAAATTGAGCGCCTGCCAGACGATCAGTCCAATCAAGGGAGACAGAGTCGTGAACGGAATCATAAGATCGGCGAGGGTCGGCGGACAATCATACAGAGTTACGTTTGCAAAGCCATGGGCGAGGGTAGTCCGGGAATAGACCGACCCTGGATCCGTATCCTCGTCAATAACCGGGTCGATTTTCCGCTTGGAAAAGTCGTAGAGATTTGCGCTCTGACCGTTGCGAACGATCCACGCGCCAATGTAGTAGCCCGAAAAGTCACTGAGAGCGTAAAAAGCCGGAAAGTCGTTTGGATTGTTGTGGAAGTAATCCAAGTATTTGACGACCAACCGTGCATCAGAAAAGCCGTTTATTAGTACAACAAACACTGCAACGGCGAAAGCGATTCGAAGTCCTCTCCTGCGCATTCTCAATTATGCCCAGTGCAACCCGCTTTCAGTCACTGCCCCGAACAAATGCATCTTGTTAGGTTCATCGCGTTGACGGCGCGCGTTTATGATGGCGGACGCGAAGTGCATTCGTTCGCTCGCAAGACGATTTGAGATCGTGAGCCGACTGACGCGCATTTACGCTAGAACACTTTCCTGCAATAAGACGCGCTGCTAACCCTATTGGATTCTGCATATTTCCTTATTTTACGGGCTAGCCGGACATCTTCGAACCGCCCTCCGCGATTTAAGCTGGACAGGGAACTTTCATGCCCGATCAGCTCCGCCCACCCCGCTTTCTCGCGCTCGATGTCGGCTCAAAACGCATCGGCGTGGCGGTCTCAGACGAACTGGGCCTCACCGCTCAACCCGTGCTGACTCTGGAGCGACGCCGCAATCCCCGCGAAGATCTACGCTCCCTCGCCCGTCTCTGCCGCCGCTACGAAGTCGAAGGCGTCGTCGTTGGCAATCCTCTTGGCGGGGATGGCCAGATCACTCCCCAGGCCGCGAAGATCCAGGCCTTTGCATCGGAGTTGGCCGCCCTCACGAAGTTGCCGATCCATCTCTGGGACGAGCACCTCACTACCCGCGAAGCCCACCAGATTCTCTATGAAGCCGGCCACGCCCGCCAGGAGCACCGTCGCGTGGTTGACCAGGTCGCCGCCACCCTGATCCTTCAGTCATTCCTCGATACCCAGCGACCCCCGTTGACCAGGAACTAAGCGGGAAAAAGGAGACTGAGCCATTGGCCCTGAACTCACTTGGCTGCACGGGAGATGGGAAGAGTGACGCGACTCACATTCTGTGAGGGACAAAAATGGCAGCATTTACGCAATTGAACAGGTGGGCTTCTCTATGCTCCTGCGAAGGTTTGGTAGCTGGGTACTGAATCACATCGTCCAGGATGTTCCGGAAGATGTTTGTTTTTGTGAATTCGACTGCCGGGAAGCCGATTGCTCCCAAACCCGGATGGGAAACTGTGAAAGGCGGCTGAAGCACACCGGGGATGAATTACCTTCTGCGCCCAGCCTCTTCGACACCGGTCTCCGCCGTACCGATGACAGCGCGAGCCCGGCCGACATCGCGCCGCCGCCCTTCATCCAGTTCGTCCTCGACGGCGTGCCCTTCGGCGGCATCGGCATTGCGCCCGTACCGCACGATCACGACGCGTTCACCGGCACGACGTCCGCGTTTCC
>Ga0207674_10000430_pt1 | contig 54816 bp, 47 predicted proteins | sample KBSCornC72_FD_184303 | JGI IMG/M metagenome (GOLD analysis project Ga0207674, IMG submission 184303) | Corn rhizosphere microbial communities from Kellogg Biological Station, Michigan, USA - KBS Corn C7-2 (SPAdes) (version 2) | ecosystem: Host-associated > Plants > Roots > Rhizosphere > Soil ... | reverse complement strand
CCCGGGGGGCGCATCTACATCCGCGAGGGCGCCCGGCCTGCGCCCGGCTCCGAGGGCGAGCGGCAGCTGGTCGAGGAGATGGAGGTCTACGGGACCCTCGAGTCGCCGTTCGACCCCGCGTACCTGGAGGAGGTCGTCGGCCGCGCGGGCTTCAGCGACGTGCGGCGGTTCGTCGAGGTCGACGAGCTGGTGCCGATCGGGGACGTCGGCGGCATGTTCAACCGCATGCGCGAGCACGTCTCGTACCGCATGGGCCGCCGGTCGCCCGAGACGAACATCCTGATCGCGACGAAGCCACTCGGCGACGGCGCGGGTGCCGGGTTCTCGGCGGAGATCACCGCGGGCGGGTCGTGGCACCTGGACGCGCACGAGCGCTTGCTCGTGCTCGAGGCGCACATCCGCAACACGGGCGACACGTTCTGGCCGACGGGGCCCTTCGGGCACGGCGTCGTCACGATCGGCCCGTACGAGCCGCTCCCGGACGGCTCGCGGCGCGAGCTTCCGCGGATCGCGCTGCCGCGAGCGGTGCCGCCGGGCGACGAGCTCGTGCTCGAGCTGAGCGTGGAGCGGCACGCTGCGGGCGACGCCGAGGAGATCGCCGTCGACTGCGTCCGTGAGGGGATCGCGTGGTTCTCCGACCTCGGCTCGACTCCGCTCGTCGCGCCGGTCGCCCGCTGACCACGCGGCGATGCGGATCGTCTTCGACGTCACGCCGCTGAGCCAGCCGAGGACCGGGATCGGCAATTACCTGCTCGGGATGCTCCGCGGGACGGCCGAAGCCGCTGCCGGAGAACACGAGCTCGTCGCCTTCTCCATGGTCGGGCCGCGGGGCGCGACGCGCATCAAGGCGACGCTCGCGGGCGTGCCGGTCGAGAAGCGGATCGTCGTCGTCGGACCGCCGTCGCACACGTGGAGGACGGCGTGGAGCCGGCTCGGCGTCCCGAAGGTCGAGCGCCTCGCAGGGAAGCTCGACGTCTTCCACTTCTCCGACTGGATGTACCCGGCACAGCGCGGCGGGCTGCGGACGACCACCGTGTACGACCTGTCGCCGCTCCACCACCCGGAGTGGGTCGCGCCGCTCACTCGACGGATGCACGGCCGCAAGTACGCGAACGCGGCGAGGACGAGCGACCTGATCTTCGCGATCTCAGAGTTCACGGCGGCGGACGTCGCCGAGACGCTCGCCTTTCCACGCGAGCGGATCCCGATCGCGTACCCGGGCGTCGACGAGCGCTATACGCCGGCGGGGCCGAAGGCCGAGCGAGAGGCGCCGTACGTCCTCGCGGTGGCGACGCTCGAGCCGCGCAAGAACCTGTCGCTGCTCGTCGCCGCGCACGCGCTCGTTCGCAGGGAGCGGCCCGAGCTCGAGCTCGTCGTCGCAGGCGCGCCCGTGCAGTGGGCCGAGCAGGAGCTTGTGGGAGACGGGGTGACGGCGCTCGGCTTCGTCCCGGACGAGCAGCTGCCCGAGCTCTACCGCGGCGCGAGCGTCTTCGCGTACCCGTCGCTCTTCGAAGGCTTCGGGATCCCGGTGGTCGAGGCGATGGCGTGCGGCACCCCGGTCGTCGCGTCGGCCCACGAGTCGCTCGACGAGTCGTGCGGCGACGCGGCCGTGCGCGCCGACCCGATGAGCGCGGAGGCCATTGCAGAGGGCATCGAACGAGCACTCTCGGAGCGCGAGCGGCTCGTTCCGCTCGGGCTCGAGCACGCGAAGCGCTTCACGTGGCGCGCCTGCGGGGAGGCGCACCTGCACGGATTTCGAACAACGCTCTGAAACACTTGTCCGATGGTGCGTCTGGGCGTCGACATCTCGCCGTTGAAGCTCACCCGGGCGGGGACGGCCCGCTACCTGACCAACATCCTCGACGGGCTGGAGGCCGACCCCGAGCTCGAGCTGCGCCGCTACGAGTGGGGCAGCGACGGAAAGGCGACGCGCGTCGTGCGCGACACGGGCTGGTACCGGTTCACGCTCCCACGCGCCGCGCAGCGAGACGGCGTCCAGGTGCTGCACTGCCCGACAATGCGTGCTCCGTTTCGCGCGCGCATGCCGCTGGTCGTGACGATCCATGACGCGGCGGTGCTCCGGCACCCGGAGGCGTTCAACCGCTGGACGCGCACCTACAGCGCGAAGTCGCTCCCGAAGGTCGTGAGCGCGGCCGACCGGATCGTCGTCGGCTCGGAGTTCACCCGCGACGAGCTGCGCGCGTTTCTCGACGTGCCCGAGGAGAAGATCCGCGTCATTCCGTACGGCGTCGGCGCCCCGTTCACGGTCGACGGGCCCGCCGCGGACGGCGCGTACATCCTCGCTGTGTCCACGCTCGAGCCCCGCAAGAACCTTCCCCGGTTGGTGGAAGGCTTCCAGCGTTCGGGCCTCGAGGGCCTCGACCTGTGCGTGGTCGGCGCCGAGGGCTGGGGCGGCGTGAGCGTCGACGGCGATCGGGTGCGCCGGTTGACCGACGTGGACGACGAGGAATTGGCACGGCTCTACCGCGGCGCCGCGGCGGTCGCGTACGTCTCACTCTACGAGGGGTTCGGCCTGCCCGTGCTCGAAGCGATGGCCTGCGGGCGGCCGGTCGTGGCGCCCGCCGGCCCGCCGTTCAGCGAGTTCGCGCACGGCGTCGCCTTCGAGGTCGACCCGCGCGACGCGGACTCCATCGCCGACGGCCTGCGCCGCGCGGTCGCAGCCGGGAACGTTCCCGTCGGAGCGCAGCGGGCAGCGGATTACACCTGGGAACGCGCGGTCGAGGCGCACGTCGCGCTGTATCGCGAGCTCGCCGGGTGAAGCCACTCGTCGTCATCGACGCGGACGTGCTCGGTCGCCGCCGGACCGGTGACGAGACGTATCTCGCGGCGCTTCTGCGCGAGCTCGTGCCGCTTGCCGACCAGGAGCGTCTGGCCGCGGTCACGCGCCGCCCGGAGCTCGTCCCCGAAGGCATCGAGCCGCTCGAGCTTCCGGCGCGGAGCCAGTCGATCCGGATGGCCTACGCACTGCCGCGACTGCTCAACAGGCTCGCACCGGATCTGAGCCACTTCTTCTACGTCGTGCCGCCGAGGTACCGCGGACGCTCCGTCGTGACCGTGCAGGACCTGTCGTTCGAGCGCATGCCGTGGTTGATGGGGCGGCGAGACCGCATACTCTTCCGGAGGTTCGTCCCGGTCTCGGCACGCCGCGCCGATCGCGTGCTGGCCGGCTCCGAGCACACGAAGCACGACCTCATCGAGCTCTACGGGATCGCCGACGAGAAGATCGTCGTCACCCCGTACGGCGTCGATCCCATCTTCCATCCGAACGGGAGCGCCCCCGAGCGGCGGCCGTACATGCTCTTCGTCGGCGGCATCCAGCCGCGCAAGGACCCGCTGGCCGCGATCGAGGCGCTCGCACTGCTCGATGGCGGGCTCGACCTCGTCGTGGTCGGCGCGGAGAAGCGGGGTGGCGACGAGGTGCGCGGGACGGTGCGGCGGCTCGGTCTCGAGCAGCGCGTCGACCTCGCGGGCCACGTCGACCTCGAGGAGCTCGCGGCGCTCTACCGCGGCGCGGCGTGCCTCGTCTTTCCGTCGCGCTACGAGGGTTTCGGGCTCCCTGTGCTCGAGGCGATGGCTTCGGGAACGCCCGTCGTCGCTGCCAGAGCGAGTTCTCTCCCCGAGGTGGCCGGGGACGCGGCGATCCTCGTCGAGCCGGGCGACCCGGAGGCGATCGCCGAGGGCGTGCGGCGCGCCTTGGCCGAGCGGGAGCGCCTCGTCGCTGCCGGGCTGGAGCGGGTCAAGCGTTTCAGCTGGGCCGAGACTGCGAGGCGGACGCTGGCGGTCTACCGGGAGCTTCTGTGAGCGTCGCCGGGGTCGTCGTCACGCACGGGCCGGACCCTGACCTCGATCGGTGCCTCACCGCTCTTGTGCCGCAGGTGGACGAGCTCGTCGTCGTCGCGAACCCGCCGGCGCCGGCAGTCGACGTGCAGCTGATCGTCAACCCCCGGCCGCTCGGCTTTGCTGCCAATGCGAACCAGGGAATCGCGGCTACGAAGGCGCCGTTCGTCGTCGTCGCGAACCCCGACACCGAGGCGCAGCCGGGCGCGGTCGAGCGGCTGCGGGAGTTCGCCGACGGACATTCGCGGGCCGGGATCGTCGGGCCGCAGCTCCTGTTTCCGGACGGGAGCTGGCAGCCGTCCCGGCGCCGCTTTCCGACCGTGCGGGGGACGATCGTGCGCCGGACGCCGCTGCGGAAGGTGATGCGCCCCCAGGCGCGCCAAGTGGAGCACTACCACCTCGACGAGCGCCCGACGGAGCCGGTCGACGCGGACTGGATGCTCGCGGCGTTCCTCCTCCTGCGCCGCGAGATGCTCGAGGAGCTCGGGGGGTTCGACCCCGGCTTTCGCCTCTACGGCGAGGACATCGATCTCTGCTACCGCGCAGCCATGGCCGGTTGGGAGCGGTGGTACGTGCCGGATGCGGTCGTCACACACGCGCACGCAGCAATCACCGACCGCCGCTTCCTGACGCGCCGGACGTGGTGGCACTGGCGCGGTATCGGGCGCTTCGTACGCAAGCACCCCGAGCGCCTGCGTGCTCTCTGACGTGGTCGCGCTCATCTCCTGCTTCGACGACGAGGCGCGGAGCGGCGGCCTGTTCGCCTGGGACGGTGTCCGGCTCGAGCAGCTGGACGACGTCCCGACGACGGGGCTCGCGATCCACGACGGCGCGCTCGTCCGCGTGCTCCGCGCGCCCGAGTCCGACAGCTTCGGGCTCGTCGTACATGGCGCGGACGGCCCGGTCGAGCTGACTGTCGAGGGCCACGACGACCCGCACGACATCGTCTGGACCGGCGAGAGCTACGCGATCGCATGCGCGGGGAGCAACTCGATCGTCCACGTGTCGCCGGCTGGAGAGCAGGTCGGCATCTGGCGAGCGCCCGGGGAGGGCGACGCGTGGCATCTCAACAGCCTCCTGCTCGTGGACGGACAGCTTCACGTGTCGGCGTTCGGGTCGTTCACGCGACACCGCGAATGGAACGAGCCGGGGGCCGACCCGGCCGCCGGATTCGTGCTCAACGTCGCGACCGGGGCCAAGGTGCTGACCGGGCTCTACTCGCCACACCATCCGCGGCGCCTCGGGCGCGACTGGCTCGTTTGCAACTCGGGCCGCCGTGCGCTGACGCGGATCGACGCGGCGACCGGCACGGTTACCGGCGACACGCTCCTCGAGGGTTGGACTCGTGGTTTGGCGTCGGGGGGCGAGACGCTCCTCGTCGGCGAGAGCCCCGGGCGCACGGAGCCGCCCGACGTGACGGCGACGCTGGCTGTCGTCGGCGCCGCTTCGTTGGACGTCGTCGATCGTTTCGCTGTTCCGGCCCGCGAGATCTACGACATCGTCCTCGCCCCACCCGAGCTCGTCCAAGCGCTCCGCCCCTAGCCGCGCCCACCGCCCCGACGAGGAGTCTGACTCCGACAAGGAGTCTGACTCCGTTCGGTGTCAAGGGGAGATGCGCACAGGAGCGTGACACGTTTGGGGAAACTTTTCCTGATCGTCTTTCGACGGGAGCGCCGGGCTTCTACGCTCGACCGAGATGCCACGCCGGCCACGCTCGTTCCACCCAGGCCTGCACCACATCGCTCCGCGGGCGAGTGACAACCGAATCCTGTTCGAGACCAACGCGGAACGCCGGAGCTTCCTCGCCGAGCTGACGACGACGTTCGAGCACTTCGAAATTGCCGTCGTCGCCTACACCCTGATGGGAACCCACTACCACGCGATCGTGAACATCCCGGACGCCCGGCTCCCCAAGGCGCTCCAGCAGCTGCACACCGCGCACGCACGCATCGCGAACAGGACGCGCGGTCGCCAGGCGCACCTCTTCCGCGCGCACTACTTCGCCCGAGAGATCACGACCGGAGACGACCTGCTCGGCGTCTGCCACTACCTGGCCCACAACCCTGTCCGCGCCCACCTCGCGGCCGACCCGTTCGCGTGGCGCTGGGCGAGCACGGCCGCCACCGCGGGCCTGGCGACCCAACAGATTCCGCTCGACCTCGAGCCCATCCGCGGCGCACTCGGCGGCCGCCCGCACTGGCCGCGCCGCTACGAAGCGTTCATCGCCACGCCGCCGGCCTAGTCGGGCCCGAGCCCCACCTCGCGCAGGCGATCCGCGACCTCGCTCAGCTCGGCGGCATCCGGCTCGACCCCGAGCTCCGCAGCGGCACCCGCCACGTCACCGAGAACGGCCCGCTCGACGTCCCTGAGCCCCAATGACTCTTCGAGCGCGGCCACGTACAGGTCGGCCGAGCGATCGAGGTCGTGCTCCAGGCGAGCCCAGTCCGCCGCAGCCTGCCCCAGCCGTTCGCGATCCGCCACGTCACCGGCCAGCCGCTCCAGCGCTTCGACGAGCGCCTCCGTCTCGCCCTCGCCCACCGGAACCTTGATCGCAACCTCGTCCGGCAGCTCCGAGAACCAGCCGACGTCACTGACGACGATCGGCTTCCCGAGCGACAACGCTCGCACGACCATGGCCGACGTCTCCCCCATTGTCGGCGAGCGGAGGTTGACGAGGACGTCCGACTCCGCGATCAGCTGCCAGAGCGACTCCTCGGCCAGGTAGTCGTGGTGTACGACCGAATCGACGAGCCCCCGCGACTCGAGCAGCCCGTCGAGCCCGAACTCGGGCGACTGGCTCCCGGCAAGAACGAGCTTGGCCTCCGGGCGCCGAACGAGAAGCTCACGGAACGCATCGAGCACCTGCGGGATCCGCTTCGCGTTGTTCATGTGGCCGAAGCAGCCGATCACGACCTCGGGCCGTTCCGCGTCGACCGCGGATACCGGAACCTGCCACGCGGGCATCGGAATCCTCCACACCGGACCGCCGTAGCCGAGCTCGCGCACCCACTGCTCCGCGAAGCGCGAGTGCACGATGATCCCGGTCGCAGGCTCGACGACCCACATCGTCAATGGAAAGTCGGCGGCGCGATCCTCCCAGAGCGGCCTTAGCAACCCGTCGACGACCCCGTGGGCCAGCAGCCGTCCGACGACGCCCGAGTCGCGTTGCATCGCGTCGAGGTAGTCGTCTGGGCGACCGAGCGCGACGGTCATCCCGGCCACGAGGTGGTGCAGGACGACGTCGTGCAGGACGACGAGGCCCGGGCGCTTGTGGAGCGCCTCGACGATCCAGGCGTGCGAGCCCGGGTTGTTGCCGACGTGGTAGAGCGCGACGTCGCAACCCCGAGGCGCGCGCCGCTTCGGCCGCGCGACCTTGATCTCGACCCGCCGTTCCAGCGCGGGCAGCAGGTGTGCGCTGTAGTCCGCGATCCCCGAGCGGTCGGGCGGCAGCGGTGAGTAGTACGCGACCTTCACGAGAGGAGCCGATCGACGGTCGTGTCCCAGGTCAGCTGCGCAGCCACGCCCCGCCCGGCCTGACCCTGCGCGCGCGCCTCGTCCGGATGCGAGCGCAGCCAGGCGAGGGCATCGGCGACGGCGCCCGCCGTCGGCTCGCAGACGAGCCCCGTCCGCCGGTCCTCGACGACCTCGAGCGGCCCGCCCGCGTCCCGCGTCGTCACCACGGGCTTCTCGGCCAGAAACGCCTCGAACGGGACGAAGCCCATGTCCTCGTCGATCGGCGCGTAGAAGACCGCACCGCACCGCGCGTACTGGTCGGTGAGCGCATCGTCGTCCAGTCGACCCGTGAACGTGACCCGCCCGTCGAGCCGGTTGGCCCGCGCGAGCTCCTCCAGCCGCGAGCGATCCGGTCCCTCGCCGGCGATCACGACCCGGAGGTCTCCGTCGGCGGCCGCTGCCTCGAGGAGGAGATCGACCCGCTTCGCCCGGTCGAGCCGCCCGACCGAGAGCACGAAGTCGCCGTACTCGTCGCAGCGGTACTCGAGCGGCTGAGGCGGCGGCCGCAGCACCTCGGCCTCGAGCCCGACCGACTGTTCGAGCCGCGACGCGACGTTCTCCGAGATCGCGAACAGGCGCTTCGCCTCCGACAGCGTCGTGTGGTCGAGCCGGTGCACCGCACGACGAGCAGCGCGGTCGAACGTGCCCTCCCCGTACTCGCCGAGCTCGGTGCGGTCGAGCTCGTACGCCTGCCGGAACTGGTGGACGAGCCAGACGACCTTGTTCGGGTGACGCACGGCGTACGACGGAAACTTGGTCGCGATCACGAGGTCGACGGCACGGCCCTGCGCCTCGTCGAGGTCGAGCAGGCGCCAGACGAGCGATTGCGTGACAACCGCGCTCGGCGGATACCACTTGAACGGCACGGCCACGAGCTCCGCCTCGTGCCCCCGGGCGCGCAGCTCCGCAACGAGGTTCTCGACCAGCACCTCGGCGCCGCCGCGGGCGAACGGGACCTGCGTATGGCAGACGAGGATCCTCAACGGTGCGCGACGAGCGCGTAGTCCTGCGGGCCGAACACGACCTGGTTCAGCCGCGCCCGATTCGACTCGAGCGCACGTCGGGCCGGGTCGAACTCGGGGCCGGGCGGCAGCTCGACGCTCTCCAGGACCTGCGCCTCCTCGGGCTCATTCAGGAACCTGACCTCCGCGCGGTCGAAGCCGGCCTCCTTGACGAGCAGCGACAGCGTGTCCGGGATCAGCGGCTGGGCGTGCGTGAGGTCGGCGAAGTAGTTGCGCAGCGCGAACAGCGAGAGCGGGTTGATCGTCTCGAGCACCATCACGCCGCCGGAGCGCAGACGCGAGGCCGCGAGCCCGATGAACGCGGTCAGCGGCCCCGGCTTCAGGTGCTCGACGAACTGGGCCGCGAAGATCCCGCCGAGGGACTCTTCGGGGAGGTCGTTCAGGTACCCGAGCGCGTCGCCCTCGTGGACGTCGAGGCCCTGCTCTCGGCAGAACGCGGCCATGTCCGGGTCGAGGTCGACGCCTTTCGCCTCGATCCCGGCCTCGCCGAGCAGCGCCAGGAACTCGCCGCGCCCGCAGCCGACGTCGAGCACCGGCGCCGCGTTGCGGAAGTCGTCCACGTACTCGCGCTGGCGCTCGCGGATCAGCTCGCGCGGGCCACGCATGCGGCTCTCGAACGCGAAGTAGTCGAACGGCTGGGCGGTCGGCTCGGGAGGCGGCGTCAACGACACCGGCTGTTGGCGGGCGGGAGCCGCGGCCGCGGGACGCCGCTCGACGCGCACGAGGCGGTCGTCGTGCTCGGCCGACAGTGTCGACAGGCGGTCCGCCTCCGCGCGGACCTCCGCGATCGGCCCCATCAGCGCCTGGGCCTCCTGTCGAACCGTCTCGATCCGTGCCGTGAGCGAGTCGGCGAGCGTGAGCACGCTCGAGTTGAAGGCGCGCTGATCCGCGGCCAGCGGCTCGACGTACCAGCGCATGCTCTTCCGCAGCACCCACTTGACCGGAACCAGGATCACGCCCCGAACACGCCCGACGAAGCCAGGCTTGGAGAGGAACGGTCGATCGGCGGTGACCGCGGCCAGCCGTTGCGCCTCGGCGCGTGCGGCGAGGGGTGCCACGCCGTCCCCGTCCCCTTCGACGAGGCGGGATCGGCCGAGTTCGTCCTCGAGCCGGCTGATGATCAGCGCAGTGTCGGCCTGCGCACGCTCTTCCGTCACAGGGCCATTCTAGGGAGGTCGAAGCGGCGTCCCGGCCGCGCGGGCGGATCAGCCGCCGCTCATCACGGACGCGAGAACCCCGAGCTGTCTCGTGTCCGCGCCGACGCCGAGCGCCGCCGGCGAGAACGTCGGGCTGACGGCGACCTGCACCTGGAGCGGGGCACGCGTCGGGGCGACGTGCACGACGCGCGTCTGGCCGGGCGCGACCTTGACCTCATGCGTCCGCCCGCCCGCGTTCACCGTCACGTGCTGCGCCGGGAAGCCCGAATTGCGCGGCAGGCTGAAAGAAAGCGTCGGTGCGGCGCGTCCTCTTCCCGGCACCGCGAACTGCGTGAAGCTCGCGTTCGGGCCGGACCAGCCGTCCGGGTAGATCCCCGTCACGAGGCTCGCGGCCTGTACCGGCCCGTCGACCCGGTAGAGCGCGAGCTGGCCCACGCGGTCGACCACGTCCCCTGCGAGAGCCAGCGTGGCGGGAGCGACGACGTAGCGCGCGGTCACGGGCTCGGTCGATCCGTCGGGCAGCGCGGTCGTGATCTTCCCGGTTGCGGGATCGAGCGCGGCCGGGTCGCCGAAGATGTGCGGCGGCGGCGTGATCTCGAGCACGCGGCGCACGCTCCGGTTCCAGAACTCGGTCTGCCACACGGCGTGCGGGTTGCCGCTCAGCGTCTGGTCGTTGATGAGCACGACGTCCGCGTCCGGGCCGAGCCGGTCGTCGATCCAGTTCACGTCGGCCGCTCCGGGTGCCGCACGGGCTCCGATCGCCAGGCCGCGCGCGCCTTCGAACGCCGAGCGCGAGACGACCGCGAAGAAGACCGCCACTCCGATCACCAGAACCGGCCCGGCGATCCGGCGCGGAAGGAGAAGGAAGGCGAGCCCGGCCGCGATCGCGCCGAGCGCGAGGAGGATGCGCACATCCGTGACGCCGCCGCTGAGCTTCTCGTCGAGCCGCAGGAGCGGGCTGAACGAGAACGTGTCGCTTCGGAGCGAGATGTTGAGCAAGCTCTCGAACGGGATGGCCACGAGCAGCACCGCGGGGATGAGCGCCGCCGCGCCGGCGAGCGGCGGCGGCCGCGGGAGCCCTCGTGCGACCCAGGTCAGGAACGCGAGCAGGAAGAGCGGCGCGAGATAGATGAGGTTCCGCTCCTCGATCCGCAGGGAGAACTGCGAGGCGAAGGCGCCGACCTGGAGGACCATCCAAGGAGCGACTCCGCCGACGACCGCGAGCAAGGCGCGCTCCGCCTGCGTGGTTCGGGCGCGAGGCACGAGCGCAGCCCCCAGGAGGACGATGAACGCGCAGACCGGCACGAGCCCGACCGAGTACGGCAGCTGCGCGACGTGGATGGCGGTCCAACGGACAACGCCTTTGAGGGTGTAGCCCGAGCCCGTCTTCTCGTACCCACCGAGAACGGCCGACGGCGACCCGCCCTGCGCGGCCTTGAACGCGAGGTAGAGGAGAGCGCCGACGAGGAGCACTCCGAGCACCCAGACGAGCTGCCGGATGACCGCGAGCATCGCCCGCCACGGCCTCCGTGCTCCGGCCGCCTGGGCGTCGAGCAACCCCTTGAGGAGGACGGCCGTCGGCAGGCCGATGAGCAGCACGAGCGCCTGGAGCCGCACGAGGCACGCGAAGCCGACCGCCGCCAGGATCAGGAGCTGGCGCACGACCGTCGGCCGCTCGAGGGCCAGCGCCATGACGAAGAAGGCGACGAGAATGGCGGGGAACGCCAGGCTCTCGGTCATGATCTCGCTCGTGTAGACGAACGCCGGCAGCAGCAGGAACAGCGCGAGCGCGGCAAACGCGTGCGGGGGCGGCATCAGCCGGCGCGCCCAGAACCAGAACGGAATCGCGGCCAGGCTCATCAACAGGACGTTGAGCGTCTTCGCGATGCCGTACGCGGTCGGAATCGAGTCCGCGAGCCACGCCGGCGAGATGAAGATCGGGTAGATGCTGACGAACCCTTGCGAGTGGCCGTGGACCAGCAGCCGATGGCTCGACGCAAAGCTCTTCGCGAGCTCGGAATAGGTGAGCTCGTCGGACATGATCCAGGGCGCCGGCATCCGACGCGCGACGAGGATCCGGACGATGACCGAGACGACCACGAGGGCCGCCGCCGCGATCGTCCAGGCGGCGGCAGGCGCGCGGGTCAGGGAGAGAGCGGGATTGCCCGCGGGGGCAACCGTGGGCTCCGAGGCGCTCTCACCGGCCATCAGGAGGCGCTACCCGGAGCTCGTCGGCGAAGCAGCCTCGATCGAAAGTCGCTCGACGTCGGCGTCCACCATCATCTGCACGAGCTCCTCGAAGGAGACCCGCGGCTCCCAGCCGAGCTTCGCCCGCGCCTTGGAGGGATCGCCGACGAGGTGGTCGACCTCGGCCGGGCGCAGGAACTGCGGATCGAGCTCGACGTGATCGGCCGGATCGAGCCCGACGTGGGCGAACGCCGCATCGACGAACTCCTTGACCGAGCGCGGGTTCCCCGTGGCGATCACGAAGTCGTCCGCCTCGTCCTGCTGGAGCATGAGCCACATGGCCCGCACGTAGTCGCCGGCGAAGCCCCAGTCGCGCTTCGCGTCGAGGTTCCCGAGCCGAAGCTCGTCGGCGAGCCCGAGCTTGATCCGCGCCACCCCGTCCGAGATCTTGCGGGTGACGAACTCGAGCCCGCGGCGCGGCGACTCGTGGTTGAACAGAATCCCCGAGACCGCGAAGAGCCCGTATGACTCGCGGTAGTTGACGGTGATGAAGTGCCCGTACGCCTTCGCGACGCCGTACGGAGAGCGCGGGTAGAACGGCGTCAGCTCCGTCTGCGGGACTTCGCGCACCTTGCCGAACATCTCCGAGGACGACGCCTGGTAGAAGCGGATCTCCGGGTCGACGCGCCGAATCGCTTCGAGCAGCCGGGTGACGCCGACTCCCGTGAACTCGGCGGTCAGGACCGGCTGTCTCCACGAGGTCGGGACGAAGCTCTGCGCGGCGAGGTTGTAGACCTCGGCCGGCTCGGAATCCTCGAGCGCCGACATGAGCGATGCCGGGTCGAGCAGGTCGGCCTGGACGAGCGTGACCCGGTCGACGAGGTGCTCGATCCGCTCGTAGCTCTCGGTCGAGGCCCGCCGGACCATGCCGAAGACCTCGTACCCCTCGTCGAGGAGGAACTCGGCCAGGTAGGAGCCGTCCTGCCCTGTGATGCCCGTGATGAGGGCCCGTCGGTCGCTCACGTTCTTCCAGCCCCGGTCACGGCTCGGCGAGCATAGTCCAGGGTGTCGGCCAGAGTCTGCTCGAGCGGGATCTCCGGTTTCCAGCCGGTCGCTTCGCGCAGCTTCGTCGAGTCGCCCCAGACGACCTCGACGTCGCTCGGGCGCAGCCGTTCGGGATCGAGCGCAACGCTCACCGGAACCTGAGCGAGCTCGACGAGGAGCTCGACGATCTCGGTCAGCCGCACGGTCCGGCCCGACGCGATGTTGTACGTGCCGGCCGGCACCGCCCGGTCGAGCAGGAGCCGGTAGGCGCGGCAGACGTCGCGGACGTCGGTGAGGTCCCGCTGCGCGCTGAGATCACCGACCTGGAGCTCACCGCCGTCGGCGAGCTCGAGCTCTGCGATCTGCCGCGTCCACGAGCCGACGGCGAAGCGCTCGTCCCGGCCCGGGCCCTCGTGCTGGAATGCGCGTGCGACGACGACCTCGAGGCCCGCCGAGCGTGCCACTTGCTCGCAGGCGAGCTCCGCGGCCGCCTTCGACGCCGCGTACGGCGAGAGCGGCGCCGGCGTCGAGCGCTCGGTCGTCGGCAGCTCCTCGGCGCGACCGTAGATCTCGCCCGTCGAAACGAAGAGGAGCCGCGCGCGCGGAGCTGCCTCGAGCAGCGCATCGAGGAGATTGACCGTGCCGACCAGGTTCACCTGCCAGCTCTCGGCCGAGTCGCCCCAGGACTCCCCGACCGACGAAAGCGCCGCCAGGTGCACGACCGCCTCGGGCGCGACCTCGCGGACGGCGGCGAGAAGCTCGTCGGGTGCCCGCACGTCGCCCTCGAACGGAACGGCGGCCTCAGCGAGCTCCGCCAGCAGGTGCCCGCCGACGAAGCCGGACGCGCCGGTGACGAGAACCGGGCCTATGGGCCGTCGTCTCCGACCTCGCTCCGCATGCCGCTTTCGAGCAGGGCGAGGCGCTGCGCGAGGATCCGGTTCTGGACGGCGAGCTTCGAGATGACCGTCGAGTAGTGCAGGAGCACGATCAGGATGAAGAGCGACGCCAGGACGAACAGCGCCGACGGCGGATAGGCGATCCCGACGGTGCTGGCGAGCGTCCCCAGCGCATCGCGCCAGACCGCGAGCACGAAGATCACGCCTCCGGTGATCAACCAGAGGATCGCGTACCGCTCGTGCAGCCTGCGGCTCCGGATCAACTCGAAGATGACCGTCAAGAGGATCACTGCGGCAATCGCCGCGAAGATGGACACGCGGATCGTCATGGTTCCTCCTGGTAGTTCGCGGGACGGCGGAAAAGGCCGACGAAGAGCGCCAGCGAAACCTTGATCGTGTAGTAGATCGATTCGAAGAAGTCGATCGACGACCGCCCGCCGGCGCGGACTCGCATTTGCACCGGCACCTCGACCATGCGCAGCTTGTGCTGATGCACGAGGACCGTGGTCTCGACCTCCGGGTAGTCATGCGGGTAGTCGGCTGCGAACAGGGCGATGCCGCGGCGGTTGACGGCGCGGAAGCCCGAGGTCGTGTCGGTCACGCGCTGGCGGACGATGAGCGAGACGATGCGCGCGAAGAGCCGGATGCCTATGCGCCGCGCGAACGGCGCCTGGTAGCCCTCGCCCTCGGCGAAGCGCGTCCCAACGGCCATGTCGGCGTCACCGCGCAGAATCGGCTCGATGAGCGCTGTGATCTCCCGCGGGTCGTGCTGCCCGTCGCCGTCGACCTGGATCGCGAGGTCGAAGCCGCGGTGTCGGGCGTACTGGTACCCGGCTTGCATGGCGCCGCCGATGCCGAGATTGAAGGGGAGGCTCACGACGCGGACACCGGTTTGCGCAGCCCGCTGTCCCGTTCCGTCGTTCGAGCCGTCGTCGATGACGACGATCTCCAGGTCGGGGTCGAACGCGCGCAGCTCCGCGATCACGGCTTCGATCGACTCGGCCTCGTTGAAGGCGGGGACGATGGCGAGCCGCCGCAAGCCCGCGAGTCGTGGGTCTGCGGCCGTGCGCGACGCGGTCGTCACAGGCTCGGTCATCAGGCTAGAGCGAACCAGCTTAACCATCTGCCCGGGCATCCCTTCGGCTCCAGAGCAGACCGTAGAGGCGCCGTTCGACACTTGCCGGGATCGGCCTCGGGCCCCAGAACCAGCGATGAACGAGGCGGCCGGCGGTGCCGAGCGAGCTGTCCGCCGACAAGCGCTGGGCGTCGCGATAGAGAGCGGCGTGCTTCGCGCGCAGCTGCCGGTACGCCGTCCGGTACGCACGGCGGTCGGCTCCATGCTTCGAGCCCGAGTGCCGCCGGTAGTCGACCGTGACCGCGTCGATCTGACGCCCTCGCCAGCCGTGCGCGAGCGCATTTACCCAGAGCTCCCAGTCCTCGAACTGGCGGAAGGCGGGGTCGAAGCCGCCGGTGTCCGTGAGCACCTGGCGGCGAACGAGCGCGGAGAGCCCGATCGTGTGCCGGTAGAGCAGCGCGTACGGGTCGTACGGCGGGAAGCGGAGCTCGCCCTCCCACTCGCCGAAGAACCGCATGCGCCCGTAGGCGAACCCGAGCTCGGGATCCGCGTCGAGCGGCTCGCGGAGCAGGTCGAGCGCGCCCGGCACGATCCGGTCGTCGGCGTCGAGGACGATCACGTACGGCGTCTCGGCGAGCCGGATCCCGGCGTTTCGCGCACGAGCCACCCCCTGGTTCTCCTGCTCGACGAGCTCGACCTCCGCCGGTAGCTCGGGGAGGCGCTCGGTCGAGCCGTCGTCCACGACCACGACGTTCGCTCCTTCGTGGAGGGCGCTGTTCACCGCCTCCGGGAGATACCGGGCGTAGTTGAAGTTGGCGATAACCGCCGTGATCTCGCTCACCGAGCCTCAGTAGACCAGGTACCGATGGTTTCGACGTAAGGAACGTGTGAAAAGATTCGTCCGTGCTTGGCCGCCTCCATGCGTTGCTTCGGAGGCCGGCCGCGAGCGACGAGCGCGCCTCCGCGGCGCGTCTCGAGGACCGTCTCCGCGACCGCCGGAACAACTTCGACGTCCTGCGGCTCCTGGCCGCGTCGTTCGTGCTGTTCTCGCACTCGTACGCGCTGACCGCGAGCCCTGAGCCGCTCGCCGACGTCAGCGGCTGGACCTTCGGCGAGATCGGCGTCGTCATGTTCTTCGCGATGAGCGGGTTCCTGATCGCGAAGAGCTGGGGCGAGCAGCCGCATCTCGTTCCGTTCTCCGTCAAGCGCGGGCTCCGACTGCTCCCCGCGCTGGCGGTGGCGGTGACCGTGACCACGTTCGTGGTCGGCCCGCTGTTCACCACCCTCCCGCTCAGCAGTTACCTCACCGATCCGACGACCTGGATCTACTGGATCCGGAGCTCGCTGCTCGTCACCTTCGCCGGGACGCTCCCCGGGGTCTTCCTGACCAATCCGTACCCGAATGCCGTGAACGGGTCGCTATGGACGCTGCCGGTGGAGGCGTGCTGCTACGGGATGGTGGCCGTCCTCGGGCTGCTCGCCCTGCTGAGGCGAAGCGTCCTCCTTGCGGCCGGAGGGTTGTTGCTGCTCCTGTGTGTCACACCGCTCGCGCCCTTCGCGAAAGCATCGGCCGGCGGGACGACGAGCGGGAATCTGACACTCGTGATCATGCTCATCGCCACGTTCGTGCTCGGGAGCCTCGCCTATTCCGTGCGCAGCCGGCTGCGGCTGAGCTGGATCGTCGTCGTCGTGCTCATGATCGTCTGGGTCGTGACCTGGGACAGCGGCTGGGTGCGGGCGACCGGGGTGCTCGCGATCGCGTTCACGGTGCTCGTCTTCGCGTTCCGCACCCCGGCGTGGCTGCGGCGGCTGACCGCTCCAGGGGACGTGTCGTACGGCATCTACGTCTACGCGTTTCCGGTGCAGCAGTCGGTAGCCGCGATCTGGCACAGCGTCGACCCGCTCGTGATGTTCGCGATCGCATATCCCGTGACGTACGGGCTCGCGTTCCTCTCCTGGCGCATCATCGAGCGGCCCGCGCTGGCCTACAAGCGTGTCGTGGCGCCCCGGCGGCCGGAGCCAGCACGACAAGTAGAGTCCCCTGACGGTGCCCACGACGCCGACGGCAGTCGATCAGAAGGCGCGGGTCCAGGACTTCTGGGAGGAGCAGCCCTGCGGGGCGGAACACACGGCGAACGCCGAGGGGACGCCTGAGTTCTTCGCCGAGGTCGAGCGTACGCGAGACGAGCTCGACCCGTACATCCACCGGTTCGCCGATTTCGAGGGCGCCCGCGGCAAGCGCCTGCTCGAGATCGGGGTCGGGCTCGGAACGGACTTCATCCGTTTCGTCCGGGCCGGCGCGATCGCGACCGGCGTCGACCTGACGGAGCATGCCGTCCAGCTCGTGCGCCGCAGACTCGCGCTCGAGGGGCTGGAAGCAGACGTCCGAACGGCCGACGCCGAGTCGCTGCCGTTCGACGACTCCTCGTTCGACCGCGTCTACTCCTGGGGCGTGCTGCACCACACGCCGAACACGCGCAAGGCGATCGCCGAGGCGATCCGCGTGCTCGCGCCCGGTGGTCAGGCCTGCGTCATGCTCTACGCGCGGCATTCCTGGGTCGCGTACGGGCTCTGGGTGAAGCATGGGCCGCTCGCGGGTCGGCCGCTGCGCAGCCTGGGGGACGTTCTCGCGTCGCACATGGAGAGCGACGGAACCAAGGGCTACACGAAGCGCGAGCTGAGGGATCTCTTCGCAGATCTGAGCGAGCTGCGAATCGACAAGGTGCGGACGACCTACGACGAGCAGATCGCGCCGGGGCCGATCGCACGAATGACCGGCGATGCTCTCGGATGGAATCTCGTCATCCGAGGACGGCGCGCGTAGCCGGCCGCGAAACAGCGGAGATGGCGAACGCCGACGGGCCACTCGTCCTGTTGATCGGAGCGCCGTTGCCACCGCCGTACGGCGGCATCGCCCGCTACATGCAGCTCTGCCTGCCGGCGATGGCCCAAAAGGGGTTCCGCCTCAGGATCCTGCAGCCGGACCAGGAGCTCGAGGCCCGGCCCCTCAGCGGGCTCCCACCCCACGCGGACGTGAAGACCGGCGTCTTTTCCTACCCGGGCGCCGCGCGGCTCGTTGGCTGGCTCGTTCTGCGGCCGGCGACGGCCCTCAGGCTCGTGCGCCTCTACGTCCCGGCGCTTCTCCGTCGGCCGGTTTTTGCCGCCAAGCAGCTCGCGGCGGCCGGCTGCTGGATTCGTTCGGGCGAGCAACTGCTGGACGGCGACCGGCCGTCGATCGTCCACGCCTACGACTGGCCCTGGACGCAGGGAGCGGCGGCGGTCCTCCTCGCCGACCGCCACGGAGGCAAGAGCATGATGTCGTTTTTCGGCGACGTGCTGCCGCACCGCGATGAGCTGACTCAGTTCGACTCTCTCAGCAGGCCGTTCTACTCGGTCAGCCGAGCCGTCCTGATGGAAGCGGATCTCGTTGCGAGCATGACCGAGCACTGCCGCCGCCTGGTCAGACACGTTGACCTGCTGCCCGACGAGGTTGCTCTCATCCGAGTCATGGGCGACATGAAGCCGTTCCACCCTGGAGTCGACGGATCGACCGTGCGTGCGCGTCATGCTCCCGAGGGCCCTCTGATCCTTTTCGTCGGCCATGTACGGCCGAGGAAAGGGCCCCAGATTCTCATCGAAGCCCTGCCGACCGTTCGCGAGCGACATCCAGGAACGCGGCTCGTCATCGTGGGCCCCGATCACGACTACGCAAGCGAGCTTCGCGCGATCGCGGCCAAACTCGGCCTCGCGGACGCAGTAGACATCGTCGGCGTCGTCGATGATGACGTGCTACCCCAGTACTACGCAGCGGCAGACCTCTTCGTCTTCCCGACGCTGACGACGATCGAGTGCCTCGGCCTCACGTTTGTCCAGGCGATGTTCTCCGCGGTGCCCGTGATCGCGACGCGAATCGCGGGGGCGCCCGAGGTCATTCGGAACGGTGAGGATGGCTTTCTGGTCGATCCTGGGGAGCCGGAAGAGCTCGCAACTCTCGCGGCGGAGGTCCTCGCCCTCAGCCGCGACGAGCGGCGGGCGCTGGGAGCACGAGCGCGCGCGAGGGCCATGGAGCTCTTTGACGAGGAGGCCGTGCTCGGAGACCTGTTTCGGGCCTACGAACGGCTCGATCCGACGCCGCCGGCCTAGTCAGCCTCGGCTCAGAGCGATCCGCACGAACCGGACGACCTCGCGCGGGCGCGGTCTCAGCGCCGCGTAGCCGCCCGCTTCCCGAGCGAACAGCCACATGTGCAGGACGAGGAGGATGCCGTACGAGATGCTGGAGGTCAGAGATGCAACCCAGGCGCCGCGTCCGGGCAGGAAGATCAGGTTGAGGACGACGTTGAGGGCGATGCCGAACATCCAGATGAACATCGCGGCACGCGGAAATCCTCGACCCACGAAGTGGCTGGACAGGATGAAGACCAGGCCGTAGGCGTAGATCCCGGGCAGCAGCCAGTAGTAGAGCGATGCTGCGCCCGCGTAGCTCTCCCCGAAGAACGTCGTGATCACGGGCCCGACCAGCGGAATCGTCGCGAGGCACACGATCCCGTAGAGAACGGCGATGGAGCGAAAGACCTCCGCCGACGCCTCTATCGGATCGCCGCGGGCCACGCGGGGAAACAGGTTGAGGCTGATCACCATCGGGATGACGAACATCCCGTCGGCAAAGGTCGCCGCGACCCCGTAGAGGCCTGCCTCGCTGCTCCCGAGGAACGCGTTCACGAGCAGGAGATCGAAGCGGACGAGCAAGTACGAGAGGACGATCGCCACGTAGACGCGGAGCCCGTAACGGAACATCCTCCGAGCGAGCTCCCTGTCGAACCTCCGCAGCAGTGCCCGAGGTCCGAGGAGGAGCAGATAGACGGCAGCGGCCACGTAGCGGCTGACGACGATCACCGCCAGCGTTCCGGTCAGAGCGAAGTCGAAGAACACATAGCCGGCCACGATCGCGGCCAGCGTCACCGCGGTCTGCGACGCCTCGACGCCGTTGTACGCGACCATTCGACCCTCGCCGAGCAGGACGCTCTGGAAGAGCAGGGCCGCGAGCGCGCCGGGGAGGCCGACCAGCGTCACGGTCAGGGGAAGCCAGCCGAGCCCCTCGAGCAGGTTCGGGAAGACGACCTTGATCGCCGCGCCCGCCAGCGCGAGAACCGCGCCCAGTACGAAGGCCAGCCACAGCGAGTTCACGATGATCTGCGCGATCCGGCTCGGCTCTCGTGCTGCGAAGTAGGGGTTGGCCGTGAGCAGGCCGAGCCCGCCGAGCTGCGTCAGGAGCAACGTGAGGCTGTACGCGACGAGGAAGGCGCCGGTGGCTGCGGTGCCGAGCTCGCGCGCGACGACCGCGACGGTTGCGAAGCCGAGGCCGAGAACGGTGATCTTCCCACCCAGCGTGAGGAAGACATCCGTCCGCAGGCGGGCAGGGGGCGGCGGACGTTGAGCCTCGGGCTCCACGGCGCCCATCGTCGCAGAGCCGTGTGATGATTCGGCCGGTGAGACGCGTGCTGTTGGTGAGCCACCGTCCGATCGATCAGGCAGGCGGCCCCGCAGCCCGCTGGCGATCCTTCTCGCGGCACCTTCCGGAGCACGGCTGGGAGGTCGACGTCGTCTCCGCGCCGGCCGCGGACGAGTTTGCCGCGCCCGCCAAGGCACAGCGTCGCGCACGCGTCATGGAAGGCGTCGGGAAGCTCGCCGACCCGGTCTTTCGGCTCGCCGGCCTGCGCCCGGAGGCGATGCCGCTGTCGACGCTCTGGGTTCGCCGAGGCACGCGGGAGACGCGCCGGCGGCTGGCGACCGGGAGCTACGACGCCGTCCTCGCCACGGGGCCGCCCTTCTCCGCGCTCATCGCCGCCCGCCGAGCCGCGGGCGGCACGCCTCTCGTCGTCGAGCTGCGCGACCTCTGGGCGGGGAATCCGGCGTTCGACCGAGGCGGGCCCGTGCTCCCCCGGCTCGAGTCGTGGGTCGTGGACGGAGCGAGCGCCGTCGTCGGCGTGACGCCCGAGGCCGCGGACGACCTGCGCCGCAGGCACCCGGGCGCGCGGGTCGAGGAGATCCCGAACGGCTTCGAGCCCGCCCTCCTGGCCATGCGCACGACGTCCACGGCCGGCACGACGATCATCCACTCGGGAACGCTCACGAAGGATCGCCCCCTCGAGCCGCTGCTGCGGGCGCTCCGGCCGCCGCTCCGGCTCGTGCTGCACGGCTACGTCGCGCCGGAGATTCACGCCGAGCTCGAGCGGTCCGGCGCAGACGTCGAGCTCGCCCCGCCGTCGCCCTGGGAGGAGGCGGTTCGCCGCATCGCCGAGGCCGACGTGGCCCTGGTCACGCAAGGTCGCGGCGCGGGCGACGAGACCGCGATCGCGGCCAAGGTTTACGAATACCTGGCGCTCGGCAAGCCGGTCCTGTGCCTGTCGCACGGCGGCGCGACCGAGGCGCTCCTCCGACGGCTCGACGCCGACCAGCTCGTTGCGCGCCTCGACGACCCGGCTTCGATCGAGGCGGCGCTGGCCAAGATCACCGCCGGAGCGCTACCGCCGCCGGTGCCCCCTGAGCAGCTCGCACCCTACGAGCGCCCGCGCCTAGCCGAGCGTCTGGCCGACCTGCTCGACGGCCTCGTCTAGCGACGACACGAGCACGTCCGCGATCCGCTTCGACGCCTGGCCGTCCCAGAGCGGCGGAACGCTCGCCGCCTTTCCGCGCGCCGCGGCGAGCAGCTCGGGCACCTCGGCGATCCGCTTCGGATCGAGGCCGAGGAGCGTGTTCGTCCCCGTCGAGACCGTGATTGGACGCTCCGTGTTCGCGCGCAACGTGAAGCACGGCAGCCCGAGGAACGTCGTCTCCTCCTGGATGCCGCCCGAGTCGGTCAGCACCCCGGCCGAGCCGGCGACGAGGCTCAGGAACTCGACGTAGCCGACCGGATCGAGCAGGGTCAACCGCTCCGGGCGGACGTCGATCGCGAGCGCGTCGAGCGCGGCGCGCGTCCGCGGGTGCACCGGAAAGACGACCGGTAGCGACTCCGAGACCGCGGCCAGGTTGGCCATCGCCTCGCCCAGGAGCGGCCCGTCCACGAGTGCGGGCCGGTGCAACGTGACGACGAGGTACTCGCCGCGCTGCAGACCGTGCTTCTCGGGCGCGCCGTACCCGTCGATTCGCTCCCGCATGGCGACGAGCGAGTCGATCATCGTGTTGCCGACGTCGTGGATCCCCGTCGCGGGGCAGCCCTCGGCGAGGAGGTTGTCGCGCGCCTCCGGCGAGTGGATGAAGAGGAGCTGCGAGACCTGGTCGGCGACGATCCGGTTGATCTCCTCGGGCATCGTCCGGTCGAATGAGCGCAATCCCGCTTCGACGTGCCCGATCGGGACGAGGAGCTTCGCCGCAGTGAGCGCGGCCGCCATCGTCGAGTTCACGTCTCCCGGCACGAGCACGATGTCCGGCTCGGCCTCGAGCAGCACCGGCTCGAGCCGCTCCATGACGGCCGCGGTCTGCTGCGCGTGCGAGCCGGAGCCGACTCCGAGCGAATAGTCCGGCTCCCCCACGCCGAGCTCCACGAGGAAGATCTCGGACATCTCACGGTCGTAGTGCTGGCCCGTGTGGACGAGCAGGTGCTCGAACTCGTCGCCGCGCCGGCCGAGCTCCGCGGCGATCGGCGCGATCTTCATCATGTTCGGCCGCGTCCCGACCACGGACAGGACTTTTCGGCGCCGGGCCATCGCGCGTGAGCATAGAGAGAAGGCCGGTCCGGCGGCTCGCGCGCCCGATACGCTCACCGCGTGAAACAGGTCGTTTTGCGGGGCGGTCAGACGCAGGTCGTCGAGGTCCCGGAGCCTGCGCCGAGCCCGGGCTCTGTGCTCGTCGCGAATGCGGCGTCGGCGATCTCGAGCGGAACGGAGCGCTCCGTCGTGGCGCAGGGCTCCGGCTCGCTCGCGGCGCGCGCGATCAAGAACCCGAACCTCGTCGCACAGACGCTGAAGCACGCGCGCGAGCACGGCCTCCGCGAGACGGTCGATCTCGTTCGCGGCGCGGTCGCCCAGGACAACCCGCTCGGCTACTCGTCGGCCGGGACCGTCCTCGACACCGGAGGCGCTCCGGCGCTCCACGTCGGCCAGCGCGTCGCGTGCGCGGGCGCGGGACGCGCGAACCATGCGGACGTCGTCTCGGTACCGCCGAATCTCGTCGTGCCCGTTCCGGACGGCGTCTCGCTCCGCGACGCGTCGTTCGCGGCGATCGGGGCGATCGCGCTCCAGGGCGTCCGCCGCGCGGAGCCGTCGCTCGGCGACCGTGTCGCCGTCGTCGGGCTCGGGCTGCTCGGGCTGATCACGATTCAGGCGCTGCGTGCGGCCGGCGCGCGCGTAGCAGGAGTCGAGCCCGTCCCACAGCGCCGCGAACTTGCGCACGAGCTCGGTGCCGAGCTGACGCTGGCCCCGGACGAGGCCGAGGAGGCAATCGCCGCGTGGACGGGCCGCGTGGGTGCCGACGTCGTCGTGATCACGGCCTCGGCGAAGGGCGGCGAACTGGCGAACCAAGCAGTGCGCATGCTCCGTCGGAAAGGTCGGCTGGTTCCGGTTGGAGACGTCGGGCTCGGGTTCGACCGTGAGGCGCTGTACGAGCGCGAGGCGGACGTCCTGATCTCGACCTCGTACGGGCCCGGCCGCTACGACCCGTCCTACGAGGAAGGCGGGCTCGACTATCCGCTGCCCTACGTTCGCTGGACTGCGGGCCGGAACATGGAGGAGTACCTCCGGCTCGTGGACGACGGGCTCGTCCGCGTCGAGCCGCTCGTCGGGGTGGAGCTCCCGGTCGAGCGCGCGGCCGAGGCGTACGAAGCTCTCGCCGGGCAGGCTCCGCCTCCGGCGGCCGTGCTCACGTACGCCGAACGGACGGTCGCTCCGGCGCGCGTGGTGCGGACGTCCGACACTGCCGAGAGCCGCAACGGCGAGATCCGCGTGGCTCTCGTCGGCGCCGGGAGCTTCGTGCGCGCGACGCACGTCCCGAACCTCCAGCGCCAGGACGGCGTTCGGGTGACGACGGTGATCAGCCGCGGCGGTTCGACGGCCGCCTCGCTCGCCCGTTCGCTCGACGGCGCGCGACCGGGAACCGACTGGCGCGAAGCAGTGGAGGCGCCGGACGTCGACCTCGTCCTCATCGGGACGCGGCACGACACGCACGCGGAGATCGCCACCGCCGCGCTGCGGGCGGGCAAGGCGGTCTTCGTCGAGAAGCCACTCGGCCTCACGCGCGAGCAGATCGACGACGTCTGGCAGGCGGGCACCGAGAACGACCGCCTGGCGATCGGCTTCAACCGCCCGTTCGCGCCCCTGTCGCGCATGCTCGCGCAGCGGGTTCGCTCGCTGTCGGGCCCGATCCAGATCGTGTACCGCATGAACGCACCGGTCTCGCCCGAGCACTGGCTCAACGACCCGCTCGAGGGCGGTGGACGGATCCTCGGCGAGGCCTGCCACCTCTTCGACTACGCGAACTGGCTGTGCGGCACCCCGCAACGCGTTCTCGCGGCCGCCATTCCGCCGTCCTCCGGGGTCACGACGCCCGAGAGCGCCTCGATCACGGTTCAGTACGCCGACGGCTCGGTGGCGACGATCCACTACTCGGGCCTCGGGGCCGCGTCGATGCCGAAGGAACGAGTCGAGGTCATGCGCGGTGGGCGCTCATGGGCGCTCGACGACTTCCGCACGCTGACCTCGTTCGGCCCCGACGGCACGAGCGACGAGCGCGGCCACGGAGACAAGGGCCACGCAGAGCTCCTCCACGGCGTCCTGGCCGCCTGCCGCGGAGAGCGCCCGTTCGAGCCCGGCCTCGGCGCCGCCTACCTGGCGCAGAGCGTGGCGCTCGCCGCGCTCGAGTCGATCGCCTCGGGGCAGTCGGTCGACGTCCAGGGGCCGGCCTGATGTGCGGAATCGCCGGCATCCTCGGCACGACCGATGCGTTCGCGGTCGACGAGGAGCTCGTGACGGCCATGCGGGAGCGGATCCATCACCGCGGCCCGGACGACGGCGGCTCCTGGTGCTCGCCGGAGCACCGCGTGGCGCTTGCACACCGCAGGCTCTCGATCATCGACCTCAGCCACGCCGGTCACCAGCCGATGTCGAACGAGGACGGCACCGTCTGGATCACGTTCGGCGGCGAGATCTACAACCACCTGGAGATCCGGCCGGAGCTCGAGGCGAAAGGCCATCGGTATCGCTCGAACACCGACACCGAGACGATCGTCCATCTGTACGAGGAAGAGGGCCCACGCTGCGTCGAGCGCCTGCACGGGATGTTCCACTACGCGATCTGGGACTCGCGCACGAACGAGCTCCATCTCGCCCGCGACCGTCTCGGCAAGAAGCCCCTGTACTACGCGCAGACGGACGGCGGCTTCGTCTTCGGCTCCGAGATCAAGGCGCTGCTCGAGCACCCGTCGCTCACTCCCGAGCTCGACGAGGAGGCGTTCTTCCACTACCTGACCTTCGTCTGCACGCCGGCGCCAATGACGATGTTCAAGGGCATCCGCAAGCTGAGCCCCGCAGAACGGATGACCGTGCGGGCCGACGGCTCGACCGAGGTCGACACCTACTGGAGCCCGCTGTCGACGGACCGGACGGAGGAGCTCGCGGACGTTCCCGAGGCCGAGCTCGAGGAGCGGCTCCTGGCGTTGCTTCGGGAGTCGATCCGGCGCCGGATGATGTCCGACGTCCCGTTCGGGGTCTTCCTCTCCGGCGGCGTGGACTCCTCGACGAACGTCGCGCTCATGTCCGAGCTGATGGACGCACCCGTGCGGACGTTCTCCGTCGGCTTCGAGCGCTACGACCGCTACAACGAGCTCGAGTACGCGCGCACGATCGCGCGCGCGTTCGGCACCGACCATCACGAGGTCGTGATCGACGCCCACGACCTGGAGTCGTTCCTGCCGGAGCTGATCTACCACCAGGACGAGCCGCTCGCGGACTGGGTGGCCGTGCCGCTGCACTACGTGTCGAAGCTGGCGCGCGACAACGGCACGGTCGTCGTGCAGATCGGGGAGGGCTCGGACGAGCTCTTCCACGGCTACCAGTCGTACCACTCGCACGCACGCTTTCACTCGCGCTTCCTGAACGCGTTCCGCTTCGTGCCCTCGCCGCTCGCGCGGGCCGGCTCGCGGCTGGCCTTCCGCACCGGCAAGTTCGTGCCGCATGCGCAGGCGATCGAGGAAGCTGCGGCCGGCCGAGTTCCTTTCTGGGGCGGCGCGATCGCCTACCAGGGCGCGCTCAAGGACCGGGTGCTCACGAACGGACGGGCGCATCCGGACTCGTACGCGTTCGTCGAGCGGTACTGGCGCGAGGCGGAGGGGACCGACCTCCTCACCCGGATGACCTACCTCGAGCTGAAGAACCGGCTCGCGGAGCTCCTCCTGATGCGGGTCGACAAGATGACGATGGGGAACTCCGTCGAGGCGCGGGTGCCGTTCCTCGACGCCGAGCTCGTCGAGTTCGCGATCGCGCTGCCGCCGGAGATGAAGGTCCGGAACGGGCAGGGCAAGTACCTGCTGAAGAAGGCGGTTTCGGGGCTGCTTCCGCCGGAGATCGTGAACCGGCCCAAGCAGGGCTTCTCGGCGCCGGTGAGCGAGTGGTTCCGTGAGGACCTCGGCGAGCGTGCCCGGAAGGAGATCCGCAACTCGTCGCTCGCCGAGCGGGGATTGCTCGACTACGACGCGATCGACGACCTCTGGCGCGCTCATCGCGCGGGCCGCGGTGACTGGGCTTTCCAGCTCTGGAACATCTACAACGTGAGCGCCTGGCACGACTACTGGATCGCCGGGCGAGTCCCGGCGGGTTGAGGGTCGGGCTCCGCCAGGGCCTCGCGCTCTGGCGCCGGGTCGGCACGAAGGCGGCTCTCCGCGGCGCGGCGAGCCTCGGGCAGGGCATTGCGCGGGATGCGCGTCTGCGCGTGCGCCCGCTCAGGGCCGGCCCCGGCGATGTGAGCGTCGCGCTCGGCGGAATCGACGCCGCCGAGGCGTTGCGAGGGCCGGTGAGCCGAGCGATGCCGACGGTCACCCGCTTCCAGGCGGAGACGACGCCGCAGGTGGACGCGCTCCTCGAGCACCGCTTCGACCTGCTCGGATCCGGGCCCACCGACCTCGGCGCCGACATCGACTGGTCCGCGGACTTCAAGACCGGGCGGCGCTGGCCGCTCCGCCAGAGCTCCCTCCTCCGCGTTTCGTATGACGACGGGTCGGACATCAAAGTCCCGTGGGAGCTGTCCCGCTTCCAGCACTTGCCCCTGCTCGCCGCTTCCGGACACACGGGCGAAGTAGGCGCTCAGCTCGAGAGCTGGATCGCAGCCAACCCCGTGGAGCTGGGCGTCAACTGGACGACGACGATGGACGTGGCGATCCGGGCCGCGAACTGGGTCGCGGCGCTCGTGCTCTCGGCCGACCGCGCGGCGCGCGAGCCGTGGTTCCAGCACACGCTCGAGAGCCTGCTCCTGCACGGGCGGTTCATCCGCTCCCACCTCGAATGGAGCGAGTTCCGCGGCAACCACTACCTCTCGAACATCGTCGGGCTGCTTCCCGTCGCCGCGCTGTTCTCGGGCGGCCGGGAAGGGCGTGACTGGGCGCAGTGGGCCGCCGGCGAGCTCGTCGCGGAGATGGAGCACCAGGTCCGGGCGGACGGCTCGACCGGCGAAGCCTCGATCCCCTACCACCGGCTCGTAACGGAGCTCTTCGTCTGCGGAACGCAGGCCGTCGACGCGCTCGTGCCCGAATCGATCCCGGACTGGTACCGGGAGCGGCTCGACTCGATGCTCGCGTTCGTCCGCGACTACACACGGCCGGACGGGCTCGCGCCGCAGATCGGAGACGCGGACGACGGGCGCTTCCTGCCGCTCGGCGACTACGGCGCCGACCCGCGCGACCACCGGCATCTCTTCGCGCAGGCCGGCCGCCAACTGGAGGAGGCAACGGGGAGCGCGGCGTACCCCGACGGCGGCTACTACGTGCTGCGGAACGAGTCCCTGTACGCGATCGTCCGCTGCGGAGACGTCGGCCGGCACGGTCGGGGGGGCCACGGCCACAACGACCAGCTGTCGTTCGAGCTCGCCGACGCCCGCGGAGCGCTGATCGTCGATCCGGGCACCTTCACCTACACGCCCGACCCGGCCGAGCGCAATCGCTTCCGCTCGACAGCGTTCCATGCGACCGTCCGCGTCGGCGGCCAGGAGCAGAACGAGCTGCGGACGGACGATCTCTTCGCGATGGCGGACCGCACCCGGGCGGAGGCACTCTCCTGGGACGAGGCGAGCTTCGAGGGCCGTCATCACGGGTTCCAGGGAGCGACGCACGCACGTCGTGTGGAGCTCGGCACACGTGAGCTGCGCATCCGCGACACCGTCACCTCGTCGAAGCCGCAGGAGCTCGAGTGGACGTTCCCTCTAGCTCCGGGGGCGGAGAACCGGGTCGAGGTGTCCGGCGCGGGCCTCGAGTTTCGACCCGAGCCAGGTTCGTACTCGCCCAGCTACGGCGTCCGCGAGCCGACCACGTTCCTGCGCGCGAGACGACAGTCGCAGGCGGGCGAGGACGTGACCGAGGTCGTCGTTCGGATCGTCGACTGACTCTCGCGATCGGCTCGCGGTGGGCGCTCGTCGCACTCGGCGTGCTGGTCGTCGCCTCGGTCGCGCTTCGCACATACCTGGCCCGACAGGTCGCGGCTCCACAGCTGATGTGCGACGAGTTCATCTACGCCGGCATCTCGAAGAGCGTCGCCTCGAGCGGTCAATTCGCCTTTCGCAACGAGCCGAACACGGTCAGCCTGGTCTATCCGGCGCTCATCGCGCCCGCGTGGTGGGCGCACTCGATGGACACCGCCTACGGCCTCGCGAAGGCGATCAACGCGAGCGTGATGACACTCGCAACGATCCCGTTCTTCTTCTGGGCGAGAAGAGTGTCGTCGCCGCTCTACGCACTCGTGGGAACGGCGCTCCTGCTCCTGCTGTCCGCGTTCGACTACACGGCGATGCTGATGACCGAGAACGCGTTCTTCCCGGCCGTGATCGCGGCCACCTACGCGATTGCGAGGTCACTCGAGCGGCCAACCGTCACCGCGCAGCTCCTCGTCGTCGGCGCGATCGTCGTCGCCCTCGCCGTTCGGGCTCAGGCCGCCGCGCTCGTGCTCGTGTTCCCGAGCGCGGTCCTCCTCGACGCCGCGCTCGATCGCGGCCCAAATCGGGCCTGGTCGAGGCTCGGCCGCGCCGTGCAGAGGCAATGGGTGGCGCTCGGCGGGCTCGTGGCGCTCGGCCTCCTCTACGGCGCCGTGCTGATGGTGCGGGGGACCGGCCGAGTCCCCTACCGTGACGTGCTCCTGGCGCACTACTCGCTGCGCGACGGCATTCGCGTCGGGGTCTACCATCTGGCAGCCCTGTCGCTCGAGCTCGGCGTCGTTCCCGTGAGCGCCTTCATCGTCCTGACCGGGCTCGCGATTCGAGCGCAGCCACGTCTCCCTCGTGGGACGAGGGCGTTCGTCGCCGTCGCGCTGTCGACGATCGTGTGGTTCCTGCTCGAGATCGGGCTGTTCGGCTCCCGGTTCGCCTCGAACTTCCCCGTCGAGCGCTACAGCTTCTACCTCGAGCCGCTGTTCCTGATCGCGCTCGTGGCGTGGCTGCATCAGGGCCTGCCGCGGCCGAGAGTCCTGACGGCGCTCGCGGTGCTCGTCCCGGTCGGCCTCGTCCTCTGGTTTCCACTCTCGAAGTTCATCCAGGACTCGCCGCTCTACAGCTCGTTCGGGCTCTACTACTTCTTCAATCTCGTCACACGGCTCAGCCTGAGCGCAGGACATGTCGAACTGCTCGCGTCGGTGGCCGCGGTGCTGGCCGGCTTGCTCTTCGCGCTCGTCCCGCGACGGCTCGGACCGATCGTGCTCGCCGTGCCGCTCGCCGTCTTCTTCGTCGCGGTTTCGCGCTCGGCGTTCATCTCCCTCAAGACGTACGGCTTCTTCGCGCGCTACGAGACCGGCCTCGGCCGCGACTCGAGTTGGATCGAGGAAACACTCGGCCGCAACCACCCCGTGACCTTCCTCTACTCCGGGCCCGGTGCCGACAGCTTCGTGTCGTCGCAGGGGCTGCTCCAGGCGGAGTTCTGGAACCGAAACGTGAACCGGGTCGTCAACATGGGCTCACCCGAGCTCTGTCCGCTGCCCGAGGAAAATGCCCGCGTCGATCAGGCGACAGGGGTGATCCGGGCGGCCGGAACCGGCGTCCCGGTCGCGACGAAGTTGGCGGTCGCGAACCAAGGGGTGGGCCTCGCCGGGCTCGTCGTTCGCCGGCGCGCCCCGCTCGTCGCCTATCGGACTCCGGGCGTGCTCAAGATCGCAAGCTCATACGAGGGCGTGTACGCCGACGGGTGGGCGGGCTCGGATGCTGCGTACTCCGGCTACGTGGCGCCGCCGCGGAACCGGGCGATCGCCGTCAGCCTTTCGCGCTACGGCTGGGCGGGGCCCGATGTGCCGGGTAATGTCGTCGTCCGGCTCGGGACGCTCGCCGCCGGCTCCGGTGGCAAGCCGCGCATCGGGCGCGTGCTCGCGCGGCGCACGTGGACGATCCACGCGGGCACCTCGCGCGTGTTCGTCTTTCCTCCTCCGCGCGGCCCCTACCGGATCGAGCTTCATGTGCAGCCGACGTTCTCGCCTGCAGACTTCGGAGCGGCCGACCCGCGCCAGCTCGGTGCCCGGTTCAACGTGAGCACCGTGGCTAGAGCAGCTTCCTGACCGCCGACCAGTAGGTGCGCACGACCGGGTTCGCGACGCGCAGAAGCCCCGGCACGGGGACCATCGCAGGCGCGAACGTCGCCGTCAGGAAACGCGAGAGATCATCGTCCCGAAGGGTGCGCAGTCCCTGTGTCCGGCGCCGCCGCCGGGCGACGACCCGCGTGTTCCTCACGAGCCAGGCCCAGCCCGCGAGCTTGTCGCGGAGCCAGCCCTCCCTCAACGCGATCGCTGTCATCCCGAGCTCGGTGACCAGGAGCAGCGGCCCGAGCAGGGCGAGCATCCGCAGCGAGTAGGCGGAGAGCACGAAGACGAGGCGGTTCCGCTCCAGGAAGTAGTTCTTCCGCGGATTGCGGCCGTATTCGTACTCGTGGAAGACGTCGGCGGCAGGCTCGACGACCACTCGATAGCCGGCCATGCGGGCGCGCCAGCCGAGCTCGAGGTCCTCCAGGTACATGAAGAGCTCGTCCGCGAACCCGCCGAGCCGGTCGAAGGTGTCGGCCCGAACGGCCATCGCCGTGCCGCTCGGCGCCGGGACCTCCCGCCGCTCGGAGATCGAGTCGGCCGGCTCGCCGAAACCGCCGGCCCACCCGATCCCGGTCACGTGCACCTCGACGCCCGCCGAGTTCAGCTTGTCCGGCTCGTCGAGCAGACGGAGCCGCGCCATCGCGATCCCGACGGCTTGATCTTCGACGGCCCGCGCGAGCTGGGACAGAGCGCCGTCCGCGACGACCGTGTCCGGGTTGAGAAAGACGACCACGTCACCCCGCGCCTCCGCCGCCCCCAGGTTGCAGCCGGCCGCGAACCCGACGTTCTCGCGCGGCTCGATCACCCGCACTCCTTCGAGCTCGCGGGCCCGCTCGATCTCGGGGCCCCCGTCGCCGTTGTCGACCACGACCGTCTCGAGCAGATCCTCCTGGCCGCGCAGCGACTCGAGACAGCGAAGCAGGGCCGGGCCTGTCCGATACGCGACGATCACGACGGAGATCCGCACGCTTCGTGCGCGCTACGAGGCTCGAGCGAAGTAGCGCACGCTGCTCACGTGCTCGACCGCAGCGCGCTCACCGAACGGTTGGGCGAGCTCGAGGTCGCCATCATGGCGCTCGATGATCGCCCGCATCTTCGGCTCGGGGACCGCGAGCCCACGTGCCGGGGTGAGCTTCATCTTCATCACGAGGAGCTGCTCCGAGACGCCGAGGCTCCGCAGGGCCGCGTAGGCGCGCCGGCGAGGCTGCAGGCGCAGCGCGAGCGGAATGTGGGACAGGGCCTGGAACACCGCCAGCCCACCAGGCCGCAGGACGCGGAGGAACTCGCCGACGTAGGCCTCGACCACCTCGACCGACGGCATGTGCTGGAGGACCAGCGCCGAGTAGACGAGGTCGAACGAGTCGCTCTCGAGCTGCCCGAGGTCGGGGGCCGCATTGACCAGAAACCGGCAGTTCGGCCGGTCCTCGTTGAGCTCGCGGGCGAGCGTCACCATCCCTTCCGAGATGTCGAGGCCGACGCACTCGCGGAAACGCTCTGCGAGGGGCCGGCTCAGGCGTCCGACGCCGCACCCGAAGTCGAGCGCCCGCTCGCGGCGCACCGGCTCCCCGAGGTCGTCCGCAACCCTCAGCATCTCGGCGATCTCGGCTTCGCCGGTGTCGAAGAACTCGGCCAGCTCCCAGCCGCCGCCGAGTCGATCGGAGGAGGTGAGGATGGCCCACAGCGGATCGACCTTCGCCAGCTCCTCCCACTCTTGCTTGTGCCGACCGAGAACGTCGCTGCGCGGGGCCATCGCTAATAGGCCCCCCGGCTGTTGAGAACAGCGGGAATCGTCTTCAGCAGGATCGAGACGTCGAGCCAGATCGACCAGTGCTCGAGGTAGTAGAAGTCCAGCCGCACGAGGTCGTCGAAGCCGAGGCTCGAGCGACCGGCGACCTGCCAGAGCCCGGTCATGCCCGGAAGCACGAGGTAGCGCTTGCGGTGCCAGGGCTCGAGCAGCTTGTAGTCGCGCACCGGAAGCGGACGCGGGCCGACAAGGCTCATCTCGCCGCGCAGGACGTTCAGCACCTGAGGGATCTCGTCGAGCGAGAAGCGGCGCAGGAAACCCCCGACGCGGGTGATGCGCGGGTCGTCCTTGATCTTGAAGAGCGCGCCCTCGGCCTCGTTGCGGCGCTCGAGCTCTTCCTGGTGCGCCTCCGCGTCGGCGCGCATGGTCCGGAACTTGATCATCCCGAAGCGCCGCTCGTTCAGGCCGATGCGGCCGTCCTGGTAGAAGACCGGCCCGGGCGAGTCGAGCTTGATCGCGAGGGCGATCAGGGCCCAGAGCGGGAGCCCGATGATCGCGACCAGCGCGCTGACGACGAGGTCGAAGCCGCGCTTCACGAGCCAGTCGGCGCCGGCGAAGACCGGTGGGCGCAGCTCGAACAGCGGGACACCCTGGCCGGGGACGTACTCGCCGCGGCGCTCGATCAGGAGCTCCGTCGCACGCGGGGAAACACGCACCTTCACGCCGCGCCGGTGCGCCTGCTCGACGAGCTCCATCAGCTCGCGGTCGCTGAAGTCCGAGTCGGTGACGATCAGCTCGTCGACCTGATGCGCGGCGAGGACCGTCTGCAGCGACGACGGCGGGCCGAGCGGACGCAGACCCGCGCTATCGGGCGACGTGGAGAGCGCGCCGACGAACTCGTAGTCGATCCCGCCGCGGCTCGCACCGAGCGTGCGCCGCAGACGCGCGAGGCTCTCGCCGCTGCCGACGAGGATCGCCCGCCGCCGAACGCCCGCGAACTTGAGCAGGTCGCCCGTGATCACGTCGTAGCTCCCGCGCATCAGGCCGATGAGCGCGGCGCTCGTCAGGACCGCGGTCGGCGCGAGCCCGTACGTGCGGAACTTGTGCCCCGTCCCGATCGTGAAGATGAGCGTGACCACCGCGACCAGAGCGAGAGACGCGAGGATGCGGCCGAACCCGGCGCGCCGCTCGCGCTCGGTGTAGAGCCCGGCCCGCCAGAAGACGAGCACGGTGATCACGGTCAAGAACGGCAGCCAGTCCGTCTCGACCTTCCAGCGCAGGCCCCACTGCGAAACGTCGTTCCCGTAGACGAGGGCGCGCAGCGTCAGCGCCGCGTAGATGCCCAGGACGAGCCCGACGAGGTCGAGCGCAACGAGCGCCGTGACGCTGGCCACCCGGCGCAATGCGCCCTGCAGCGGCAAAAAAGGCGTCGTCGAACGGATGTCTCCGAGCGGGGCGGTCTCGCGATCGTCGTCTCGGCGGCTCGGGGCGGGCTTCGGCTGCGCCGGAGGCGCTTGTTCGGTAGCCACGGGCCGTTTCATGATACGGCCCGGGCGGGCTACTTCGGCATCCGGCGGAAGGCCTGCCAGCTGGGCTTACGCCGCCCGGTGGCGGTGTAGAGGCCGGACTGCCAGCCGTTTCCGATACGCGCCTCGTCCTTCATCAGGAACCAGATCATCATGTCGATGCGCGGGTTGGCGCGCGCGATCCCGTACGCCTGCGACAGGTATGTCGCCTGCTTGGTCCAGGACACGCCGAAGCTGTGATCCGGCGGATTGGTCTGGTAGCCGTATTCGGTGATCCAGAGGTGCTTGTTCCCGTACAGGCGCTTCAGCTCGCGGAGCAGCTCGTTGATGTTGCCGAGCGTGACCGCGCGCGGGCCGGGCGGCGGCTTGCGCGGCGACTCCTTCGGATGCTGGTAGTACGGGTGGTGCGCGTAGACGTCGAAGCGCGCATGGGCCCGCTTGAGGCCGCGCAGGAAGATGAGCGGCGAAACCGACGCCCTTGGCTGCGTGCCCGTGTTGTTCCCGCGCGGTGCTGTGACGCCGCAGGCGACCTTCTCGCCGGGGAGACCGGTCAGGTGGACGCCGGCCATGATCGAGTTGCACATGCCGGCGTAGATCCGCGGGCTCGCGAGCTGGTACCGGTGCCGGCTGATCTTCGTGAACTGCGGCTTCAGGAAGACGGGGTTGTTCGGCTCGTTCCACGCCACCCAGAGCCGGACGGGCGGAAGTGCGGGCGCGTCGGGGGTTGGATGGAAGCTGCCGCTGTAGCGCTTGGCGGCCGCGAACGCGAAGTTTCGGAGATCGATCAGGCGGCGCGGCGCACGGTTCTTCGCCGGGCCTGCCCACGAGGGCGTCCACAGGATCGAGAAAACCGGCTTGATCTTGTTGTCCGCCGACTGCTTGACCATCGCGTCGTAGACCGTCCAGTCGTACGCGGGGTCGTTCGGGTTCCGGGCGTTCGCGGGGCGCTTCGCGCGTGCGACGCCGCTCGGGCCGCCCCAGTAGAGGTTGACGCGGAGCGCCTCGACGCCGAGCAGCTTGTACTGGTCGAACGCCCATGTCGGGTCGCCGAGCGTCGACTGCTCGTCGAAGATGCCGACGATGAGGTTCCGCGACTGCTTGCGCGGCTGCGCTGACGGCGCGACCAGCCCCGCGACGACCGCCAGGCCGACCGCGAGCGACGCGATGAGCACGAGGCGCTTACGCATGGAGCCGCTCCATCGTCGGCAGCATCCGGCGCAGGCCTTCCTCGAGGTCGATTTCCGGCGCCCAGCCGAGCACCTGCTTCGCTCGAGTGATGTCGGGCTGCCGAATCTGCGGATCGTCGACGGGCAGCGCCTCGAAGACGATCTCGCTCGCCGACTCGGTCACGCGCAGGACGGTTTCCGCGAGCTCGAGGATCGTGAACTCGCCCGGGTTGCCGAGGTTGACGGGCAGATGCTCCGCGCTGACCGCGAGCAGGTAGAGACCGCGGATGAGGTCGTCGACGTAACAGAAGCTCCTCGTCTGCGAGCCGTCGCCGAAGACCGTCAGCGGCTTGTTGTCGAGCGCCTGGCGGACGAACGTCGGGATCGCGCGGCCGTCGTGGGCGCGCATCCTCGGTCCGTAGGTGTTGAAGATCCGGACGATCGCCGTGTCCACGCCCTGCTGGTTGTGGTACGCCATCGTCAGCGCCTCGGCGTAGCGCTTCGCCTCGTCGTAGACCCCGCGCGGACCGATCGGGTTCACGTGGCCCCAGTAGGTCTCGGGCTGCGGATGCACTTGCGGGTCGCCGTAGATCTCGCTCGTCGAGGCGAGGACGTAGCGGGCGCGCTTCCACTTCGCGAGCCCCAGCGCGTGATGCGTCCCGTAGGAGCCCGTCTTGAGCGAGTGGAGCGGCTGGCGCAGGTAGTCGATCGGGCTCGCGAGCGCGGCCAGATGGAATACGTAGTCGACCGGCTCGTCGATCTCGATCGGCTCGATCACGTCGTGGTTCACGAACGTGAAAGCGTCATCGCGCAGGTGCTCGATATTCGCGAGCGAGCCCGACTCGAGGTTGTCCACGCAGATCACCCGCTGGCCTTGCAGCAATAGGTGCTCGCAGAGATGTGAGCCGAGAAAGCCGGCTCCTCCTGTTACGACCGCCGTAGGCACGAGGGGGCAGGATAGCCACGGCCCCGGCGGGACCGTCCGATTCTTACGAACACTTAACCGCGCGCTCGATCCCTGTTGACAAGCGGGGTTTGCGGGCGCGATGCTGGCCTCATGCCACTGGCGGTCATCCTCGGCCTCGGGCTCATCGGGCTGTTCATCGTCGTCGGCGCCGTCCTCATGATCGTCCTCACCATCGTCGCCATCCTGAAGATGCGAAAGGACGATTTCTGGGACGAGCCGATGAGCTGACGGCGGCCGCTACCGGTCACCGCAGCTCTCTGTTCGACTCCATGTCGAACAGCATCGCGAACAGCGTGAAGAGCAGTCCTGCGATCAGGAGCAGGGCGATCAGGACGACCGTCGCCACGGTCAGCTCGTTGCCGCCGAAACGAAGGATCGTGACTGTGATCCCGAGCGCGAGCCCGAGGAGCGAGAAGAACAGCCCGAAGAAGTAGAAGAAGACGAGCGGGTGGAAGTCGCGGATCACGTACTTCTCGCGCATCCGCCAGAAGAACGCCTTCGTCAGGAGCCACGAGATCGACGGGATCACCCGCCCGATTCGAATCCCGGACTTCTCGCCCACGCCGTAAACGGGCCGTGACGGCACGTCGCGGACGCGCGCGTTGATCACGTTCAGGTGGACGAGCATGTCGTTCGGGAACCCGTAGCGCGGGTAGATCCGGTTGAGGTCGAGCAGCTCGAGCGTGTTCTTGCTGACGGCCGTGTAGCCCGCCTGCGAGTCGGCGACGTGCCAGTACCCGGACGCGATCTTCGTCAGCAGCGAGAGAACGGCGTTGCCGAGGTACCGGTTGCGCGGGATCAGCTCCCAGGCGCGTCCGGTGAAGAGGCGGTTCGCCTTCGCGTACTCGACCTCGCCGCGCGCGACCGGGCCTGCGATCGCCTCCAGGTCGGCCGGGTCCATCTGGTTGTCGCCGGCCATGACGCAGGTGACGTCGATCCCGTGCTCGAGGGCTCGGCGGTACCCGGTCAGGATCGCGGCCCCGACGCCCTGGTTCTTGTCGTGGGTGATCACCTCGACACGCGCGTCCCCGCTCGTTTCCGCGGCGGCTGCGGTGCCGTCCCTGGAGGCGTCGTCGACGACGATCACGCGGTCGACGAGCTCCGGGATGCCAGCGATCGTCGTGCCGATCAGGTGCTCTTCGTCGAACGCCGGGACGACGACCGCGACCGTCTTGCCGTCGAGCATCTACTCGCGGCCGGAGCGCGCCGCGATCGGCTCCCAGAGGAGGGCAGCGAAGAGGCCGATGATGAGCCCGATCAGGCCGGCGACGACGACCGAGTTGCGCGGGCTGCGCGCGGTTGCCTTGGCCGCCACGCCGCGGTCGATCACGCGGGGGAGCTCGACCTGCTCGGCCTGGGCGAGGAGCTGGCGCGCCTGCAACCGGTCCTGCTCGAGCGTTCCGCGTCGCTGCTCCATGGCGAGGAGCAGGGTGCCGAGGGTCAGTCGTTCGGTCTGGGATGCGCTGTTCATCTGCGCCTGCACCTGCGCCGACTGCTGGTCGATCGCGTCGAGCTGTTTCTGGTCCGACGCGATCTGTGTCCGGAAGGTGTCGACTTTCAGCTTCGCGTACCCACCGGCGGTGGCGACGATCTTCTCGGCGATCGCGTTCGCAGCCGCGCTCACCTGTGCGCGCTTGGGGCCCTCGACCGTGACCGCGTACAGCTGGTTGGGGGCGCCCTTCGGGGCGCCGCTCTTGATCGGCCGGGTCGACACGCCCGCGCGGAGCTGTCGCACCGTCATGCCGGACGATTGGGCGACCTGCTGGAGCGTTTCCTGCCCGCGAGCGACCTGGCCGACCGTGTTCGGGTTCGTCTGGGTCGTCTGGATGATCTGCCCGCTCGCGCCGTACGGCGTTCCGACGTAGATCGTGGCCTGGGCCCGGTAGACGTCCTTGCCTCCGAGGGCGAGGAAATAGCCGATCACTGCGCCGACGACGAGCCCGGCCACCGGGAGCCACCAGCGCGCGACGAGCGCGTCGAGGTAGCGGCTGAAATCGACCTCGCGCTCTGGCTCGGGATCGGGCTGGGTGCGGGGGCGGTCCGTGGTGACGGTCATGCCTCCCCCGGCTCGCTCGCCACGGGCTCGGGAACCTCCTCGGCGAACGGCTCGAGCCGGCCGTCGCTTCCGCGCGTGAGGCAGAGGTCGGAGAAGAAGCGCGTCATGAGCACTCCTTCGCGGAACTCGCCGACCGTGGGCTCCGGGTGCTCTCCCGCGGCGAGGGCGATGGCGAGCTCCGGGTACCGGCTGCCGGCCGCGAGCGGGAGCGGGAAGGCGCCGCCGAAGCGCGGATTCACGTCCGTCACCAGCAGCGACCCGTCCTCTTCGCGGAAGCACTGGATGTTCGCCGGGCCCCAGATGGGGAGGGCCTCGGCAACGCGACGGCCGTGCTCGATCAGCTCCCAGTCCTTGATCGTCATGCCCTTGATGGATTCGCCGCCCTTGGACTCGATCATCGTTCGCGGAATCGCGTTCAGGCAGGTTCCGGTGAAGTCGCAGAAGACGTCGATCGAAAACTCTTCGCCGAGGCACCACGACTGGACGAACGAGAGGACCGGCGTGTGATCGAGGTGGTAGTCGAGCTCCGCGCGGTTCTGGGCGACGTAGATGTGGCGCGAACCGAAGCCTTCTCGGGCCTTGACGGCGACCGGGTAGCGGACGTCGGCGGGCACGTCTTCGGGCAGCCAGCTCGGAGGTGACGCGAGGCCGAGGCGCCCGAGGGCTCCGTGCGCCAGGTACTTGTCGCCCATCTGCTCGACGACGTCGGGCGGCGAGAGGAGGACCGCGGCGGCGACCTCGTCGCGCGCGCGGGCGAGAATCAGCTGGTCGAGGTCGGTCAGCGGGACGATCAGGTCGACGCCGTGCTCGGCGACGAGGGCTGCCAGCTCGGGCAAGTAGCCGGGATCGTCGATGCGGCGGACCAGCTCGTAGCGGTCGGCGTGGTAGAGCGCCGGAGCGAGCGGGTTGACGTCGACGGCGATCGTGGTCGCGCCGGCCCGGCTGAAGGCGGACACGATGTCGACGCGCTGGCCGGCGCACGTGAACAGGACAGTGGTCACGGCGAAAGAGCGTAACGACTCGGCCCGAAAACGCCCCGCGACAACGTCACGATCTTGGCGCGGCCGCGCTTCAGTGCTGTGCCGACTCTCTCATTACGATTGCGACGGGGAGGAGGTGGGCTGTGCCTTTACCTAAGGCGTTTTCGGCGGCTCGCCGCCGGCCCGCCAGCCGCCTGTCTTGCCTTTGTACGTCCCGCCGAAGAGGGCCAGCGGCGTGCGCGCGAGGATCTTCAGGTCGAGCATCGGCGAGCGGTGGTCGACGTACCAGACGTCGAGCTCGATCCGCTCCTCCCACGGCAGCGACGCCCGGCCCTGCACCTGCGCCCAGCCCGTGATCCCGGGCCGAACGTCGAGCCGCCTCCGCTGATGCGGGGTATAGCGCTCGACCTGGTACGCGAGCGTCGGCCGCGGCCCGATCAGGCTCATCTCGCCGCGCAGAACGTTCCAGAGCTGCGGCACCTCGTCGAGCGAAAGCCGCCTGAGCACGGATCCGACGCGAGTGATGCGCGGATCGCCGCGGTTGACCGCCCAACCCGCGCCCTGCCTCTCGGCGCCGACGACCATCGTCCGCAGCTTGACGAGCTCGAACTCGCGCCCGTTCTTCCCGACCCGCTGCTGGCGGTAGAGCACGGGCCCGCCGCCGTCGAGCTTGATCGCGATCGCAGCAGCCGCGAGGAACGGGCTCGCCAGCACGAGGCCGAGCGACGCGCCGGCGACGTCGAGTGCTCGGTTCACCGCGTTCCCTCGATCCGCTCCCAGAGCAAGGGCGGCCCGAAGCGGACGTAGCGTGCGAGGCCGGCAAGCGTCGCCCAGGTGACGACGAGGTAGTAGTAGGCGAGCCCGGCGCCGGGAATCGGAAGTCGAAGCCGCCCGGCCCCCGCGAGCAGGAGCCAGACGAGCTGCAGCGCCAGCGTCAGCTGGTAGATCCAGCCCTCGCCGACGAGCGCCGCGTTCGAGACGAGCAGCAGCACGTGGAGAATCCCGCTCGCGTAGCGCAGCAACCGGTGCGAGACGAGCTCGACGAAGTAGACGGGCCCGACGCGACGCATCATCCCGCGGAAGACATGCACCCAGGCGCCGCGCAGCATCCGCACCTTGCGCTGGTACTCGTCCTCGATGTCCCGCGACGGCTTCTCGACCGAGACCGCCTCGGGGTCGTATACCGCGCGCCGCCCCTGCTGCACCATCAGGTACGGGAGCCCGAGGTCGTGGCCGCACCAGGGCTCGACGTCGACCCAGTCGGACCGGCGCACCGCGTAGATGGGCCCGTTGCCGGCCGTGACCGAGCCGAGCCGCGACTCGTGCGCGCGCACCCAGAGCTCGAAGCGCCAGTACGCGCCCTCGCGGTTCGTCCCGTCGGCGCGCTCGTACGACGCGCGGCCGGTCACGTAGCCGACGGCCGGGTCGGCGAAGCTGCGCACGAGCTTCCGGAGCGCATCGGGCTGCCAGACCGCGTTCGCATCGGAGAAGGCCACGACCTCACCCGTCGACGCGGCGACACCGCGGTTCTGCGCCGACACCTTGCCCGCGCGGGAGCACTGCACGAGCCTCACGCGCTCGTCTTCGGCTGCCAGGCGCTCGACGATCTCGTCGGTCGCGTCGACCGAAGCGTCGGAGGCGACGAGGATCTCCAACCGCTCGGCCGGGTAGTCGAGGTCGAGCAGGTTCCGCACGCGGCGCTCGATCACGTCCTCCTCGTTGTGGGCGGCGACGACGATGCTCACGGTCGGCTCGATGGCCGCGCTCTGGACACGCCGTCGACGCAGCCGCGCTGCGAGCCCGGCCGCGAGCGGGTAGCCGACATGTGTCCACACGAGCAGGACGAGCGAGATCCAGAAGACGATCTTCAGCACGAGCATGCCGTTTCGAGCCTAGTGGAGCGCGTCCTCGTAGGCCCGCAGCGTCTCGTCGGTGAAGCGCTTCCAGGTGAAGTGCTCCGCGATGCGCGCACGACCCGCCTCACCGAAGCGGCGACGAAGCGCGGCGTCGTCGAGCAAACGCGTGAGCGCCACCCGCAGCGCCGCCACGTCCCCCGGTGGGACGAGCAGACCGGTCTCCTCGTTCACGACGAGGTCGCGCAGCCCGCCGACGTCGCCCGCGACGACCGGCCGCCCGTGCGCCATCGCCTCGGCGCAGACGACTCCGAAGCCCTCGCGGTGCGACGGGCACGCGACGACGGCGGCGCGTGAGTAGCGCTCCTCGAGCTGGTCGTGCGGCAAAAAGCCGAGCGCGCCTGGAACCTCGGCCCGCAGCGGCCCGTCACCGACGACGACCAAGGGCAGCCCGTCCGCCGCCGCGACCAGCTCGCGCACGCCCTTCTCGGGCGAGAGCCGGCCCGCGTAGAGGATCTCCGGCGGCTCGGCCTCTTGCCCTACCTCGGCCGGAAGCTCGACGCCGCTCGGAATGATCCGCACGTCCTCGGCCCCGAGCCGACGAGCCTCATCGGCCAATGCCGTCGAGGGCGCAATCACCAGGCGCGCCCGCCGCAGCACGCGCCGCGCCAAAGCCGGAGTCCGCCGCGCGAGCTCGACGTCCGTCCCCCACACCTGGACGACGAACGGCTTCCGCGTCGCCATCGCCACGACCCCCGAGGGGAGCCAATGCGCATGGACGAGATCCGCGTCCACGGCAGCCCGGCGCGCAGCCCGCGCGAACCCGGCGAGCATCAGGGGCACCGCTAGCGCGAGGTAGGGCTTGCGGCGCAGGTTTCCGGCCACACCCGAGCCGTAGGCGATCCCGTAGTGCCGAAAGCTCGCCGGCGAGACGACGCGAACATCGACGCCACGCGCGCGAAGGTGCTCCACCTGGTCGGCGACGAAGAGGCCGGCGACGTCGCCCGGCCCGCGCGGGAACGACGTCGTCAGGACGACGACCTTCAAGATTCCAGGCGGCGGGCGAACACGATCGGGGTCGCCAGGGCCAGGAGAGCCAGCGCGTAGAAGTAGTAGAACTGCATCGTCAGGTAGAACGCGTTCGCCGCGATCGTCCCGACCAATGCGGCGGTCAGCCCCCAGGCGAGCGGCCGCACCCGCGCGGCGATCGGGTCGCCGGCCGCCGCCAGAGCCCGCCCGATCCTCCGCGCCGCCCCCAGCCGGCGGAAGAGGTAGACGAGGAACAGCGCGAACACGATCGTCCCGACGAGCCCGGTCTCGACGACCGTCGCCACGTAGTACGAGTGCGCACCCCATTTCGTCCGCCCGGTCACGAACTCGAAGTAGACCGAGAACGTGTTCAGCCCGAAGCCGAACAGCGGGTGGGCGTGGATCGTCTGCGGGATGAAGTCGTAGACCTGGAAGTGCAGCGTCGAGGAGCTGTCGTTCGTCTGCAGGCGCGCGTGGAGGATGTTCGAGAAGTACGAGAGCCGGCGCGTGACGATGAACAGGAGGACGGCCGCGACCGCGCCGAGCGGAATCAGGAGCGCACGTGTGAGCAGCAGGCGCCGGTAGACGACCGCCAGCACGAGCCCGCCGCACGCCAGCCCGAGCAGCCCGCTCCGCGAGAGCGTGGCCAGCTCGACGAGGAGCAGGAAGCCGAGCAGCGCGGCGAGCGGCACACGGAGGCGGTGCCCCGGCTCGAGGCGCAGGTAGACCGGCGTCAGGAGCAACAGCGGCACGACGAGCATCACTCCGAGGTGATTCGCGTCGCCGGTCAGCGCGTTCACGCGGTACACGCTCGACTGCCCGACCGCGCCCCAGATGTTGATCGACGCCGCGCCGCCGGTGATCGGGTTCAGCACGAGCGCGTCGAGGTTCCGTCCACCGAGCTTCGCGACGAGCTGCAGCACGCCGTAGGCCGCGTTGGCCGCAAACCCGGCTGCGAACCAGCACACCGTGCGCCAGTAGAAGCGCTCGGAGCGGCGCGCGAGGTACGCGACCCCGGCCGCGAGGAACGCGAAATGGATCGCGAACTTCGTCAGGCCCTTCTCGTAGAGCGACAGCGCCTGCTTCGTCTCGATGTTGAAGAACCCGCCGAGGTAGACGACGAGAAGCGCCGCCGCGAAGACGAGCACGACGAGCGTCGACCGCGGCACGAGCTTGTCGCGCTCGGCGACCCGGCCAGCGATGAACGCGATCAGGAAGAAGAGCGCGAGGATGTCGGCGAGGTTCACCCGGCCGGCGACGTTCCAGTACACGTTCTGGAACGAGACGGAGAAGACCGTCGCGAGGAAGAAGAAGGTCGTCAGCCGCGCGCCGACGTTGCTCATGCGACGTCCTCGAGCAGGTCGGCGAACTCCTGCGAGCGGGTCCGCCGGGACAGCTCGTCCTTCAGCTCCTGCGGCAGGCTTCCGTTCTCGAGTGCGCCCTTTTGCCAGCGCGCGCGCAGGCCGCTGATCGCCGACTTCAGCGCGGCCACGTCATCGGGAGCCACGACGACGCCCGCGTCCGCGCGCCGTACGAGCTCCGCCGCGACGCCGTCCGTCGGCACCGCGGCGAGGATCGGCCGCTCGGCGGCGAGGTACTCGTAGATCTTCCCGGAGGGGACGGTCTTGCCGCGGCCGCCGGCGTCGGGGAGAAGCAGAAGGAGCGCGTCCGAGGCGCGCTGCAACTCGAGCGCCGACCGGCGCGGCACATGCTCGATCTCCTCGATCCGGTCGCCCAGCCCGAGCCGGTCCGCGAACTCGCGGTCGGACGAGCGCAGCCCGCCGACGAAGCGGGCGACGACGTCACCGTCGACCTCGGCGAGCGCGGAGAGGAACGGGCGCGGGTCGCGGTGGCCGAAGAACGTGCCCGTGTGCGTGATTCGAAAGCGCTCGCCCGGGTGGTACTCGAGGCCCTCGAAGTCATCGAAGTCGCAGCCGTTCGGGATCGTCTCGACGCGTTGCGCGCCGAGCTCCCTCATCTCGCGCGAGATCTCGTCCGAGACCGTGACCACCGCGTCGGCCCAGCGCGCCACGAGCTTGGCCACGCCTTCCTGCGTCTCTTCCTTCAACCGCACCGCCAGCCGGTCGACGCGGCGATCCGGGTTCGCCGCGACCGAGTCGCGCAGGTCGGCGACCCAGTACACGCCCGTCACCTGCTTGACCGCGGCGCCGATGAGGTTGACGGAAGCCGGCGGTGAGGTCGTCACGAGGACGTCGATCTTCTCGTCGCGCACGATGCGCCGCGCGGCCGGGATCGCGGTCAGGCCCCAGCTGACGAACTCGTCCGGGACGAGCAGCCGCCGCGAGAAGAGCGCAGCCTGGCGCAGCGTACGGTCGAGCCCGTCCAGGCCGTGGAGCTCCTCGGCCGGGAGGCGCCCCTTGGGCCCGTGGTACTTCACGCGGTGCACTTTCACGTTCGGCGGAATCGTGAGCTCGTCGTCGCGGTAGAGCCACTTCGAGTCGTCGGGCGCGAGCACGTGCACGTCGAAGCCGAGCTCGGCGAGGTGGCCGGCGAGCTTCGTCGGGCGCGCGACTCCGCCACCGCCCGCGGGCGGGAAGTACATCGTGACGAGCAGCACCCGCATTGCCGGAACGGTAGTCGCCGACGCCGCTGGCGACGCGGATCGAGGATGCCGCCCGCCGAGCCGCGAGTCAATCCACGCTAGTCGGGCAGCGGCACCGTGCGGCGGCCGACCACAGTGAACTGCGGATTGCGCCGCCCGGAGAAGCGCTGCACGTGGTAGTTCACCTTCGTGTCCTCGAAGCCGAGGATGCCGAGCATCTGCTTGATCACCGCGGGCGTGAAGTGCCACCACGACTCGCGCGGCTGGACGCGCTCGTAGTTCGGCAGGAACGCCATCGTCGGCTTGAGCAGGCTTGCGGCCATCTGCGGGAGCGAGTACCGGAGCGACGGGTTCTCGGTCACGATCGCAGTCTCGGTCGTCAGGCGGAGCCCGCGCTCGAGCGCGAGGAACGGGTCCCGGAAGTGGCGCAGCACGTTTCCGAAGGTCGCGACCTGCACGCGCCCGATCTCCTCGGGGATCTCGTAGACCGTCCCGTAGACGACCCTGGCCGACGACTCGAACGCTGCGTGCGCGAGCCACCAGCTGTTGTTCAGCTTGCGCAGGTGCTCGCGCCGCTCCGAGTCGAACGCTGCGTGGTCGTACTGGGCGTACGGCACGACGTCCCAGGACTGCTTGTCGGACAGGTCGTACGCGACGACGTCGGCCCCGCGGCCCTCCATCGTGTAGCAGAGGAACCCGCTCGCGGTCCCGACCTCGAGCACGCGCTTGCCGTTCAGGTCGACGTTGCCGAGGTAGTCGTCGACGCCTCCCCGGATGTCCCACGGGCCCTCCACGAGCCCGTACCCAGGGATCTCCATCGAGTGGTAGAAGTAGCACTCCTCGAGATCGGTCACGGTGCGCGGCTCCGCGTAGATCGAGCTCTGCGCTGGCGCCTGCTCCACGGTTTCCTGCTCAGCCATGAAGCGGCACCCTAACGAACGGCGTTGCTACAACTTCCGCGTCTTGCGCGGCCCCTTTCGCCTTCTGCTCGCCCTCTGCGCCCTCGCGCTGCTCGTCCCTGCGGCCGCATCCGCATACGGGTGGCCGGTCCGGCCCTTCTACCAGCAGCACGAGATCCGCGGCTACTTCGACGACCCGCGGCTGTCCGGCCCCGAGGAAGGCTTCCACTTCGGCGTCGACATCCTGGCTGCAGACGGGACGCCGGTCTACGCGATCGAGCCGGGACGAGCCCGGGTGCGCATGAAGGCGATGGCGGTCACGATCTTCCCGAAGAAGGGCGGGCATCAGCTCTCGTACTGGCACATCGTGCCCGCCGTCGCGACGGGCCAGCGCGTGCGCCGACACCAGCTGATCGGGCACATCCTCGCGGGTGCGGGTCACGTGCACCTCGCCGAGTACAAGAACGGCACCTACATCAACCCGCTGCGGCTCGGCGGGCTCGCGCCGTACATCGACGATACGGTGCCGCAGATCCCGAGCTTGACCTTCCTGTCGGCCGGGCGGCCGATTCCGCCCGAGGGCGTGACCGGCACGGTCGACATCACCACCGAGGCGTTCGACACGCCTCCCGTCCCGCTCCCGCTGCCCTGGAACCAGGTGATCTACACGCCGTCGCTCATCCGCTGGCGCATCGTCCAGGGGCAGAACACGATCAGGCAGTGGGAGACGCCGGTCGACTTCCGGACCTTCCTCTTGCCGATCAACCTCTTCAGCTACGTGTACGCGCCGGGCACGTTCCAGAACAAGGCCGGACGCCGGGGCCGCTACCTGTTCTACCTCGCGCACCAGTTCGACACGCGCGTGCTGGCGAACGGCTCCTACGTGCTGCAGGTCGACGCGCTCGACGACCAGGAGAACCTCGGCCAGGCGTCGTTCGCGTTCACCGTCACGAACGTGGGCTGAGCCTGTAGAGGTCGAAGCGCGAGTCCGAGTAGACCTTCGGCAGGTGGAGCGGGAGGTCGAAGCGGCGCTTTGCGATCACGACCCACTGTGCGTGGTAGCGGCGCGGGATCGAGACGCTCCCTGAGTTGAGGAACTTGATCACGTCGTCGCGCCGCTTGTTCGGGTCGTTGTGCTTCGTGTCGGCGACGTGCGCGGGCGGTGCGGCCGAAACGTACACGGGCGCGTACGCCTCGATGCGGTAGCTCGTCTCGAGGTCCGAGAAGACGGTGTCGCGGGCAGGCACGGTCGTGCGGAGCGCGTGGATGAGCCCGGGCGTGAGGCGAAGCCGGTCAGGATCGTCGCGCTTCACGTAAGCGAGGCCGGCCAGCCCGACCGGGGCGACGAGGGATAGCGCGACGGCAGCCGTCCAGATCGGCGCGGCTTCGGGGGCGGATCTGCGGACGATCGCGGCGACGATGAGACCGATCCCGGCCCCGGCAAGCGCTAGCCAGACCGGCCACGGCGGTCCGCCGACGACGAGGAAGTACGAAAACTCGCCCGGGTACACGAGCTGGAGCAGGCCTCCCGCGCCGAACGCTGCGAGGCAGCCGGCGAGCCGGTAGCGGCCGAGGAGCGACGCGGCGCCGGCCACCGCGAACGGGATCGGCAGGAAGATCGCCAGGCGTCTCGCCTGCGAGACGGAGACCGCAGTCGAGAGGCTGTCGAACGTCCACGGGACGAGCACGATCACGAGCACCGCGAGCGACGCGCCGAGCACGTACGCAGCCCAGCGTCGGGTTCCCGCGAGCGCGGCCATCGGAATCGCGAGCAGGCCGGCGACTGCGACCGCGCCCCCGCGAGAGATCGTCTCCGGCGCGAGGCGGAGCAAGCCATGCCAGACCTCGATCTGTCCGGCGTAGTGGACGATCTGACGCCGCCGTTCCTCCGCGTCGGGCCGGTGCGAGACCGTCTCGTCGACGATCGGCTTCAACCAGAGCGCGTACAGGCCGGCCGGGATGAGCACGGCCGGGAGCGACGCGGCGATGCGCAGGTTCTCGCGCCAGAGCGGCCACGCCAGGATGACGCGTGCGAGCAGGAAGCCGAGGAGCGGCACCGCGGCGAAGAACGCGTACGTCGGGTGCACGAACGCCAGCGCGGTCGACGCGGCCGCAATCGAGAGCACCTGGCGGCGCCGTCCACCCGCGACGAGCGAGAAGACGAGCGCGAGCAGCGCCGGTGCGATCAAGGCGCGGGCAACCGTCGGCGGCAGCGCGAGAAAGTCGAACGAGCCCGTCCCGGCACGCGAGAAGCCGATCAAGCCGACCTGGGCTGCAGCAGTCGCGATTCCGGCGCCGTACGAGCGGAAGAGCGCGGCGCCCGCAGCGTACGCGAGCACGACCGCGAGCGGCGTGAGGATCGCAGGCAGGTGCAGCATGACGACGGTCGGGTCGACGTCTGCGAGCCGCGCGACCATCGCCAGCCCCGCGTGCCACACCGGGAACGCGTAGCCCGGATGCAGCCCGCCGTGGCGGAACTCGTCGACCACGTTGAGCGACGTCAGGTCGAGCGACTCGAGCTTCCGCACGCGGCCGAGGTGGAAGAGCGCGTCGCCGTAGACCGTGTTCGACGCCCACCAGACGAAGCCCGCGAACACCGTCGCCGCCGCGGCCACACCCGCGATCGTGAGGCGCTCGTTCTCCTCCGAGGGGACGGGCGCCCGCAGCAGAGCCGGAACGAGCGACGCGGCCGAGAAGGCGAAGACGAGCCAGAGCGTGGTCGAGATCGTCCCGTCGAACGCGAACGTGAGCGCGAGCGCGCCGGCGAGCGCCGCGAGGCTCCAGGCGAACGACGCTGCGATCGCGACCCCGAACGTGTGCGGACGGCCGAGCGCGCGCACGAAGATCGCGCCCGGGACGATCAGCACGCAGGCCGAGGCGGCGGTCAGCCGGATGATGAGACCGAGCCCGTGCGGAGGCAGCGCGCGGCCGACGAGCAAGGCCACCGGAGCGGCGAGCACGAGCGCGAAGAAGAGCGCCGAGGAGCCGAGCCGCCCGGCGCGCACGCGATAGACCCGAACCGGCTGCGTCACGACAGCCACGCGCGCGCCTCCTGCGCGAGCGCGCCCGCCTGGACGCACGCTCCGCCGCGGGACCGCACGTCCTCCATCAGGCGCCGGTAGAGCACGTCCCAGCCGGGCAGGAGCGCCGAGTCGTACTGTTCCGAGTGCCAGAGGATTGCGAAGCCGCCCCCGTTTCGCTCGGCCCAGTCGAGGAGGGCGCTCAGCCGCGCGCCGGCCTGCTCGACGCTGAGGTTCAGGTACCGCTCCGCGGACAGGGTCACGTCCATCGCAGCCAGCGGCACCTCGATCAGATCGTGCGGCGCGTCGCGCTCGAAGTCCCAGGGCCGGAACGGATGCGCGACCCCGGCCCGGAAGCCGACCGCGTCGCCGAAGCCGAGCGACGAGTCGTAGGCGAAGCCGGCTGCCTCGAGTGAGCCGAGATTGCGATGCGGGTCGATGCGCAGATAGTGGTAGCGCTGCCCCTGGACCGGCCCGGACAACCGCTCGAGCCGCTCCTTCTCGTCCGCGATTCGCTGCCCGTCCTCGGCGGCGGAGTAGCTGCCGTGGAGCCCAACCTCGGCCTTCCCTGCCTGAAGCGTTTCGACGAGCCGAGGCCGGAGCCGCTCGTATTCCTCGGCGGCGCTGCCGTCGAACTCGTGCGCGTGGTCGGCGAGCAGGAAGAACGTCGACGACGCGCCCGAGCGGCGCTCGTCCTCGAGGATCCGCTCGAAGCTCCAGTACGGGTCGGTGCCGCGCGCCTTGTGCACGGCCGCGCCTGCAAGCCCACGCAGCTCGCGCAATCCGGGGCCGAATCGTCGGGCCCTGAGGTCGTTCTTCGCTCGGGCAGCCGCGCCCTTGACCCCCTGGCGCGTCCACTTCCAGGGCACGTCGACGTCGTGCGTCAACGCGACCGCGAAGCGCGCGCCGCCCCAGCGAGGAGGCTCGAGGCCGAGGCGCGCACGCAGCCGCTCGAGCGGTGGATCGAGGGGGTCGAGACAGGAGGACGACGCCCGGAAGCGGTCGTGCTCGTCCCGCGAACCGGTCCGCTCCTCGATGCGGGCGAGGTGGAAGAACGCCTCCGCGAGCTCGTCCCCCTCGGGACGCTCGCCGCGGTCGACCCGCTCCCAGGCCTCGGCGCTGAAGGGCACGTCGTCCCCGAGCCCGAGGTCGCGGGCGCCGATCGTGTCGAGCACCCAGCGGGCCCGCCGCTCGACCTGCTCGGGAATCACCGGAACACGCCTCGCGCGACCCGAGCCGCGTGGACGAGCCCCGGCTTGAGGTCGTCGCGCGCGAAGACCGCGTCCACGTACGGCGGCCGCCTGAGCTCGGGGCGCTCGCCCGGCATGAGCGAGATCGACCACGTACGGCGCGCTCCGTTCATGGAGACCGGCTCGACCTCGACGCCGGTCAGGTCGCGGTACGCGATCAGCGGCAGGTCGACGCCACAGGCTGCCGCCAGCCCGTGCCACTGCCACAGCCGCGGGTTGACCTCCATCAGCTTGAAGCGGCCGTCGCGCGGGTCGCGCTTGAACTCGACCTGCGAGATCCCGTGGAAGCCAAGAGCGTTCAGGAGGCGTAGGCCCGCGTCCACCACTTCCTGGACCCAGACCGCCTCCCCCACGCGGCACGTGCCGACGAGCGGCGGCACCTGCTTCAGCTTGCGCCCGCTGAAGAGGCCGAGCGGCTCGCCGTCCGAGCGCAGGTAGCTCCCGAGGCTGTACAGCTCCTCGTCTCCGCCCGGGACGAGCTCCTGCACCATCGGCCCGAACGGCTCCGCGTCGGCGTAGGCGCGCTCGAGCTCGCCCTTCGTGTCGCAGCGAAAAGCCTGCATGCCGAACCGGCGCTTGAAGCCGTCAGGATGCTGTGGCTTGACGAGTACCGGGAACGGCAGCCCGGCCGCCTCGGTCGCGGTTCCGGGGTAGAGCGTCTCGGGGATGTCGACGCCCGCCTCGCGGGCGGTCTCGAGCTGGTGGCGCTTGTCCTGGATTGCCTCCAGCCGCTCGCCGACCGGAAACGGGAACAGGAACCCGTCGAGCCGGTCCGCGTGGCGCGCAAGCGCGTTCAGCGGGGGGTCATGCGTCGGGAACACGACCGCGGGCCCGCCGATGCGAGCGACCGCCTCGACGAACCCGCCCTCGTCCGTCAGCGGATCGGGCACCGTCACCGGCTGCGCGTAGCGCGAGCGGAACCCGAGCGGGCTCGCGCGGTGATCGACGGCGAAAACCGGGATCCCGGCCCGTCCGAGCGAGCGAATCGCGGCCAGGCCGTTGACCCAGCCGACGTCCACGACGAGGGCCTTCACCGCGCGGATTCTAGGAGTGCTGCGGTGTTGCCTGACCCCAGCCACTGCGCCGTCTCACGATACGCGCGCCCGCGATCGCCCCGGAAGAAGACTCCGCGCACACGCAGCCCCCAGAGCATCACGCGGCGGGCCCGCTCGGCGACGCGTAGCCCGCGGTGCTTGCGCAGGAACTGCAGGTGGCCGCGGACGATCGCCTTGAACTGCCGCGGGTTGAGTGACGCGCCGACGACGTGCGTCACCTCCGCGCCGGGGAAGAAGAGCACCTTCCAGCCTGCCTGGCGGAACCGGTAGCACCAGTCCACCTCCTCGCTCATCAGGAAGAAGTCCTCGTCGAAGCCGCCGACCGAGTCCACCGCCTCGCGACGCACCAGCAGGCACGCGCCGAAGAGGTACTCGGCCTCCCGCACCGTCTCGTGGTCGAACTGCTCGCCGAAGAACGCGTTCAGCGCGCGCGAGTGCGGTGCCAGCTTGCGCAGGAAGAAGTACTCGGTCGCGATGCGCCACGGGCTCGGGTACCCGCGCACCGAGCGTTGCAGCGTGCCGTCCGGGTTGAGCAGTCGCGGGCCGACGACGGCAGCCTCGGGATGCTCGTCCGCGAACGAGACCATCGCCCCGAGCGCGCCGTCCATCAGCCACGCGTCCGGGTTCAGGAGCAGGAAGTAGCGGCCCGCGCCCGCGCGCATGCCCGTGTTGTTGCCGGCACCGAAGCCGCGGTTGTCCTGCTCGATCAGGCGTGCCTCCGGGAAACCCTCACGCACGAGGTCGGGCGTCCCGTCCGTCGAGGCGTTGTCGACGACGATCACCTCGGCGCCGGTCCCGCGCACGCTGCCGAGCGAGCGCTCGATCCAGGGCGCGGCGTTGTGCGTGACGACGACCGCGCTGACTTCCGGTTCAGCCATCGGCTTCGCGCGGAACACGGGGGCGGGCGCTCTTCTTCCCGTGCAGTCCCTCCCAGGCGAGGATCAGCGCGCCGGGCACCGCCATCAGGATCGTGATCACGAAGAACAGGAAGCCGGCGGCGAACGCCTGGTCGGGGCTCACGCCGACCTGTCCGAGGAAGCTGACGAAGAACGACTCGCGCACCGCGAAGCCGTTGACGGTGAACGGCACCAGCATCACGAGGAAGAGCAGCGGCCCCATCACGTAGTACGGACGCGGCGACAGGTCGATCCCGACCGCCTTCCCGCTGAGCCACACGGCCAGCACGCGGATCGCCTGCACGCTCAGCGTGATGCAGAAGACCGCGAACAGGACGCCCACATGGTCGCGGTACGAGTGCATCGCGTGGTAGACGCGCGCGACGAGCTGGTCGAGGCGGACCCACGCGAGCACGGGGCGGCCGAGCTTGAGCAGTGGCCGCGCGCGTTTCGAGAAGAGCAGGAAGCCGAGGATGATCGTCGCGACGACGAAGAACGCCTCGATCCACAGGTAGGCGCCGACGTCGTAGTGGCCGACGGCCAGCGCGAACCCGATCGCGGCGAGAAGCAGCGTCGCGGCTCCGCCGATCGCCCGCTCGAGGAGCACGGTCGCCGCACCGGTGTCGCCGTGCCCCGGGTGACGGCGCGCGGTCTCGTAGATGCGCACGGCGTCGCCGCCGACCGACGTCGGGAGGATCTGACCGGCCGCGTACGAGACGAAGTACGCGCGCGTCAGCCACGGGATGTTGTCCTCGACGTCCTTGGCGCGAAGCAGGAGCTGCCAGCGCCAGGCCATCGGGAGGATCGTCACCACCATCAGGAAGAGCGCGAGGAGCAGGTACCACGGATCCGCGTCCGCGATCACGTGCAGCGTCTGGCCGAGGTCGATCTTCCAGATCAGGTACGCCACGCAGAGCGCCGTGACCAGGAGCGTCAGCGAGACGCGCAGTGGACGCTTCATCGAGTCAGCGAGGAGTGCACCCGGCCGAGCGCGGCGATCGCGTCCGCGATGTCGGCGTCCGAGTGCGCAGGGGAAAGCGGGAGCGACAGGATCTCCGCGCCGGCGCGTTCCGCCACGGGCAAGGGCTCCTGGTCTGGCAGGAGGCGCCGGTACGCGGTCAGCTCGTGCACCGGGAGGAAGTGGATGCTCGTCGCAATGTTCTCCGCGCCGAGGAGCCGCTGGTACTCGTCGCGGGTGCCGCCGGCCCGATCGGCGTCGATCCGGACCACGTACAGGTGGAGCGCGTGCGTGTCGCGCGGGTCTCGGGCGAGCGGCTCGATCCCGTCGAGCTCGGCGACGGCCTCGTCGTACATGGCGAACTGCCGCCGACGGATCTCGCCGTGCCGCTCGACCTTGTCCAGCTGGACGAGAGCGATCGAGGCGAGGACGTCGGACAGGTTCGCCTTGTAGCCGGGGACGACGATGTCGTAGAGGGAGCCGTCGCCGCGACGCATGAGCCTCAGGTTCTGGATCGCCTCCGCGAGCCGGGAGTCGTTGGTCGAGATCAGGCCGCCTTCGCCGGCGGCGACGTTCTTCGTCGCGTAGAGCGAGAAGCAGGTCAGCTCGGCGATGGAGCCGATCTTGCGGCCGCGGTACTCGCTCTCGGCGGCGTGCGCGGCGTCCTCGACGAGCGGGATGCCGTGCGCCATGAGCGGGTCGAGGTCGGCCGGCTGCCCAGCGAGGTCGACGGGGACGATCGCCTTCGTCTTGTCGGTGATCAGCTCCGCGACCCGGTCCGGATCGATGTTCAAGTCGGTGTCACGCACGTCCGCGAAGACGGGAGTCGCGCCGGCGTGGACGATGACGTTCGCCGTCGCGGGCCAGGTGATCGGCGTCGTGATCACCTCGTCGCCGGGCCCGACGCCGACCGCGAGTAGAGCGAGGTGGAGCGCCGCGGTGCCCGAGGCGACCGCGAGCACGTGCTCGGCCTGGACGTACTCGGCGAACCGCCGCTCGAGCTCGGCCGCGCGCGGCCCCGTCGTCAACCAGCCGGAGCGCAGCGTCTCGGCGACGGCCTCGATCTCCTCGTCGCCGATCGCGGGCGGCTGGAACCCGAGCATCGTGGTTCTTCTCTCAGACGAGACTTTCTGCACCGACCTTGAAGCGTATGAGACGAGCGGCTTCGCCGGACCGTTCCAGGGCCACTTCCCGCGAATCGCCGATCGCGAGCACCGCGCCCGCCCGGTCCGCTCCGCGCCGGAACGGGCCGAAGGCGTGACCGGGCTCGCGATAGATGCGGACATCCTGGACGCCTTCGACCACACGCGCCTCGTCCGTGCCTTCGACCTCTTCGAGCACGCCTTCCGGCGGCACGAGGAAACGAACGACCGCTCCGCCGACCTCGGGCGTCGGCTGGAGGGCAGCCGACCAGATCGGCTCGCCCAACGCAGTCTGAAGGGCGAGCCCGTTGAGATCGACTCCGAGCGCGAGCTTCGCGAGCTCCGCATCGTGGCCGCCGCCGAGACGCGCCGCGACCTCGATCACCTGCGGGCCGTCAGGGCCGATCCGGAGCTGCGTGTAGCTGGGCCCGTTCTCGATCCCGAGCGCGGTCACCGCGGCTTCGGCGACCTCCGCCGCCTTCCCGCCCGCCTCGCTCGGCCACACGTGCGCGAGCGCGACGCCGAACGCAGGCGGATCGGCGGTCAGCCGGTCGGTGACGGTCAGCGGATGGAACTCGCCGCGCAGCGAGAACGCGTTCACCGTCACCTCGGGCCCGTCGACGAGCTCCTCGATGATGGCCACGCCGCTGCGCGACTCCTCGAGCGCACGGGCGATCGCTGCCGGCAGCTCGTCCTGCGAGCGAACGAGGGTCAGGCCCTTCTGTCCCTGCCGGTCAGGCGCCTTGACGACCGACGGCACGGGCAAGCCGCCTTCGGGCGCGGAGACGATGTGCCAGCTCGGCTGGGGCACGTTCGCCTCGGCCAGAGCCTCGCGCTGCTTCTGCTTCGAGACCGCCCGGTTCGCGACCGCAGCGTCGATCGGATGCGGGAGCCCCAAACGCTCCGCTACTCGAGCGGCGATCCCCACCGGCCAGTCGATGCCCGGCGCGATGATCCCTTCCACCCCCTCGGCCGAAGCGAGCCGCTCGATCCCGTGCTCGTCCTCGGTCGAGATGATCGCCCGCCGGTCGGCGTACCGGAATCCAGGCGCGGTCGGATCGCGGTCGAGCGCGATCACGAACAGCCCCTGCTCCCGAGCCGCCCCGAGCAGACCGAGCTGCGCCGGCCCGGCCCCTAGGACGAGAAGACGTCTGCCGGTCGCCGCTCCGGGGCCCTCCACCAGGCCTCATTGTCGCGGTACCACGAGATGG
>Ga0207674_10000429_pt1 | contig 54858 bp, 43 predicted proteins | sample KBSCornC72_FD_184303 | JGI IMG/M metagenome (GOLD analysis project Ga0207674, IMG submission 184303) | Corn rhizosphere microbial communities from Kellogg Biological Station, Michigan, USA - KBS Corn C7-2 (SPAdes) (version 2) | ecosystem: Host-associated > Plants > Roots > Rhizosphere > Soil ... | reverse complement strand
GCGCAGCGTGGGGGTCGTTTCCCCCGCCGATGCTAAACTCGGCCGCGTTGATCGCGTCCCTTTCGCCATGATCCTCGTTACCGGCGGCGCCGGCTTCATCGGCGCCAATTTCGTTCTCGACTGGTTTGCGCACGCCGCCGAGCCGCTCGTCAATCTCGACAAGCTCACGTACGCCGGCAACCTGCGCACGCTCGCACCGCTCGCGGCGAAGGGCGAGCACGTGTTCGTTCGCGGCGACATCGGCGATGCGGACCTGGTGCGCTCGCTGCTCGAGCGGCATCGCCCCCGCGCGGTCGTGAACTTCGCAGCCGAGACCCACGTCGATCGCTCGATCCACGGGCCGGCCGCGTTCGTGCAGACCAACGTCGTCGGCACGTTCACGCTGCTCGAATGCGTGCGCGCATGGTGGAACGATCTGCCGCCGGAACCGCGCAACGCCTTTCGTTTCCTGCACGTGTCGACCGACGAAGTGTACGGATCGCTCGGGCCCGATGACCCGCCGTTCTCCGAGACGACGCCGTACGCACCGAACAGTCCGTATGCGGCGTCGAAGGCATCGTCGGATCATCTCGTGCGTGCCTACCATCACACGTACGGGCTGCCCGCGCTCACCACGAACTGCTCGAACAATTACGGGCCGCGCCAGTTTCCCGAAAAGCTGATCCCGCTGATGATCGTCAACGCGCTGTCCGGCGTGGCGCTGCCGGTGTATGGCGACGGCAGGAATGTGCGCGACTGGCTCTATGTCGCCGACCACTGCAGCGCCATTCGCACCGTGCTGGAAAAGGGGCGGCCGGGCGAAACGTACAACATCGGCGGCAACGCGGAGATGGCCAACATCGATGTCGTGCGCACCGTATGCCGGCTCGTGCAGGCGCGGCGTCCCGGGCTCGATTGCGAGCGCCTGGTCACGTTCGTGACCGATCGCCCGGGACACGATCGCCGCTATGCGATCGATGCAACGAAAATCCGCGACGAGCTTGGCTGGGCGCCGGCGCACACGTTCGAGTCGGGGATGCAGCGCACTGTCGACTGGTATCTCGCCAATGCCGACTGGCTCGCGAGCGTGCAGAACGCCGAGTATCGCCGCTGGGTCGACCTGCAGTATGCGTAGGAAGGGGATCATCCTCGCCGGCGGCTCCGGCACGCGTCTCTACCCGGTCACGCAGGTCGTGTCGAAGCAGCTGCTGCCGGTGTACGACAAGCCGATGATCTATTACCCGCTGTCGACGCTGATGCTCGCCGGCATCCGCGACATCCTGCTGATCTCCACCCCGGACGACACGCCGCGCTTTGCGCAACTCCTCGGCGATGGCGCGCGCCTCGGATTGTCGATCTCGTATGCGGTGCAGCCGTCGCCCGACGGTCTTGCGCAGGCGTTCGTCATCGGCCGTGAGTTCGTCGGACGCGACGCGTCGGCACTCGTGCTCGGCGACAACATCTTCTATGGCCACGATCTGCAGCCGCAGCTCGAGCGCGCGAGCGCTTCTGCGATCGGGGCGACGATCTTCGCGTATCCCGTCGCCGATCCCGAGCGCTACGGCGTGGCCGAGATCGACGGTGGCGGTCGCGTGAAAAGCCTCGAGGAAAAGCCGAGCGAGCCGAAATCGCGCTACGCAGTGACCGGGCTCTACTTCTACGACAATCGGGTTCTCGACGTTGCCGCCGGGCTCGTCCCGTCCGCTCGTGGCGAGCTCGAGATCACCGACGTCAACCGGCAGTACCTCGCGTGGAACGAGCTTGCGTGCGAGGTGATGGGGCGCGGGATGGCGTGGCTCGACACGGGGACGCACGAATCGCTGCTCGAGGCGTCGCAGTACATCGAGACGATCGAGCGTCGCCAGGGCCTCAAGATCGCCTGCCCGGAGGAGATCGCTTACCGGCTCGGCTACATCGACGCCGCGCAACTCGAGAAGCTCGGTGCGTCGATGGCGAAGAACGGCTACGGCCGCTACCTGTTGCGGCTTCTCGACGAGGCGCCGCTCCCCTGATGCGGGTCGCTTCCACGTCGCTGCCTGACGTGCTGCTCGTCGAGCCGCGCGTGTTCGACGACGCGCGCGGCGCTTTCTTCGAGAGCTACAACAAGCGCACGTTCGCCGAGGCCGGCATCGACGCCGATTTCGTGCAGGACAATCACTCGTGGTCGCGCCATGGCGTGTTGCGCGGCCTGCATTACCAGATCGAGCATGCGCAGGCCAAGCTCGTGCGCGTGACCGCCGGTGAAGTGTTCGACGTCGCCGTCGATCTGCGCCGCTCGTCGCCCGCGTTCGGCCGTCACGTCGCCATCACGCTCTCCGCGCAGAATCGGCGCATGCTTTTCATTCCGCCGGGCTTCGCGCACGGCTTTCTCGTGCTCTCCGACGCTGCGCAATTTCTCTACAAGACCACCGATTACTGGTATCCGGCGCACGAGCGCACGCTGCTGTGGAACGACCCCGCACTCGGTATCGCATGGCCCGGCAACGTGACGCCGACGCTGGCGGCGAAGGATGCGGCTGGTGTGCCGCTGGCGGGCGCCGAGGTCTATGCATGATTGCATGAGGTGCGGATGGCGAGCGTGTGTCCGACGATCCTGCTGACGGGAGCGCGCGGCCAGCTGGGCCGCGAGCTCGCTGCGGTGCTGCCGGACGTGGGTGACGTCGTCGCATGCGACCGCTCGACGCTCGATCTCGCCGATCCGGCGGCGATCGCCGATGTCGTGCGCCGCGTCCGTCCGCGGATCATCGTGAATGCGGCCGCGTACACCGGCGTCGATCGCGCGGAGAGCGAGCGCGAGACGGCGCTCGCGATCAATGCGCGTGCACCCGCCGTGCTGGCCGACGAGGCGCGGCGTGCGAATGCAATGCTGATCCACTATTCGACCGATTACGTTTTCGACGGCCGGCAAACGACGCCGTACGACGAATCGGCGCCAACGCATCCGATCAACGCCTACGGCGAGAGCAAGCTCGCGGGCGAACAGGCGGTGATGGCGTCGGGCGCTTCCGCGATCACGCTGCGCACGAGCTGGGTCTACGGGCGGCACGGACAGAATTTCCTGATGACGATGCAGAATCTCGCAACACGGCAAAGCCGCCTGCGCGTCGTCGCCGATCAGACCGGCGTGCCGAACTGGAGCCGCGCCATCGCGCGTGCAACCTCGCGCATGATCGGCGACGCCGGCGAGCGCCTCGCCGAGCGCGCCGGGCTATATCACCTGAGCGCCGCGGGCAGCACGACGTGGTACGGTTTCGCGCGCGCCATCCTCGACGGGCGTGGCGTCGAGGTAACGCCGATCGCCACCGCCGACTATCCGGTGGCCGCGCGCCGTCCCGCGTATGGCGTGCTCGATGCGACGCGCTTTGCACGCACGTTCGGCTTCGCGCTGCCCGATTGGCAAACTCTGTTACAGCAGTGCCTGCGTGCCGACGCGGAACCGCCATCCGGGATGGCGGTCCACTGACCGCCTGTTCATCGATGGCTCGGCATTTGCAACGCCAGGCGCGCTAGAACAACCTCCGGCCGCCGCTTCGCAGCGGCCCATGAACACTTCACGGAGTCTCGAATGACGAAAGCGTTCCTGCGTACGCCGCTTCGCGCCATGCTCGCAATCATCGCGGTTGCGCTTGCGCTGCCGGTGCAGGCCGACCTGCCGGTCACGGCCGTGCCTCCCGCCGACTTGCGCCCGGCGGCCACGCAAAAGGCGGCGATATCGCAATTCGTGCTGCCCGCCACCGCGCGGGGGTTGCGTGTCGCGCTGCCCGAGCCGACGGCCGCCGAGCGGGCGACGCTCAAGGCGCGCAACGCGCCGGCGGCAAGGGGCACGGCGAAGGCGGGAAATCTCAAGGGGCCGCTTGCGCTCGCGTTTCCGCGCGATGTGCCGGCGGGGAGCTCCGCCATCTCGCTGGCCGGCCTCGCCTGGCTGTCGCTTCCCGATGGCAGCCGCGCCGCGAAGATCGACGTCGTGTCGCCGGGGGCTTCGGCGCTGCGCGTCGCGCTGCAGTTGCCCGCGATGGACACCGGAATGAGCCTGCGCTTCGGGGGTAATGGCGCGCGCGCACAGGTTTTCGGGCCGATCCCGGCCAATGCGATCGCCGGCGATACGCAACGCTTCGGTGTCTTCTGGTCGCCGGTGCTGGATGGCGATACGGCAACCATCGAGATCCATGCCGACGCGGGCACGAACGTGTCGGACGCGCTGCTGACGATCGCGCGCATTTCGCACCAGGTCGTCGCGCCTGCGACCATCGACAAGCTCGATGGCAAGGCGGTGCAGGACATCGGCACGTCGGGCGCATGCGAGATCGACGTCGCGTGCGTATCGCCGCAATCGAGCGCGCTCGTCGACAGCGCGAAAGCCGTCGCCGCCCTCGAATTCACGCAGGAGGACGGCTTCACGTATCTTTGCACCGGGCAGCTCCTGAACGATTCGCTGGCGAGCAATACGCCGTACCTGTTCTCGGCGAACCATTGCCTCAATTCGGCAATCGCGGCGCGCACGTTGAACACGTACTGGTTCTTCGACGCGATCGCCTGCGGCAACAACACGGTGCCTGCGTATGTGCAGCAAACGGCGGGTGCGACGATGCTCGCGCGAAGCGCCGACTTCGATTGGGCGCTCGTGAGGCTCAACGCGGCGCCGCCGGCCGGCGCCAAATTCTCCGCATGGCGCGCCGAGCCGATTCCGTCGCTCGCGACGGTGTCGGTGATTCACCATCCGGAGGGTGATCTCAAGAAATGGAGCCAGGGCACCGCGCAGGGCTACCAGCTCTACACCGACGGATCGAGCTTCGCGCAGGTGCAATACGGCCGCGGAACGACCGAGCCGGGTTCGAGCGGTGCCGGGCTGCTGACGTTCAACGACGCCGGCTATTACGAGGTGCGCGGCGGGCTGTGGCGCGGCGCTGCCTCGTGCGAAAACCCGACGGGAATCGACGAGTACTCGCGCCTCGACGGGATGCTTGCGTTGACGCGACAGTACCTGACGCCCGATTCCAAGGGTGCGCCGGGCACCGCCGTCGCCGTCGAGTACTACAACCGCGCGCTCGATCACTACTTCATCACGATCAGCCCGGTCGAGCTCGATGCGCTGGACTCGGGCGCGATCTCCGGATGGGAGCGCACCGGCCTGCGCTTCCTCGCGTACGCATCGCCCACCCTCGGAACGAATCCGGTTTGCCGGTTCTATCGCACGCCGGGCTTCGGCGATTCACACTTCTATTCGGCCAGCCTCGACGAATGCCAGGCGGTGATCGATCAGCCGCAGAAGTTCCCGGGATGGACGTACGAAAGCGCCAACGTGTTCTACATCGCGCTGCCCGATACGGCGACGGGGGCGTGTGGCAGCGGAACGCAGCCGGTCTGGCGCTTCTTCAACCAGCGTACGACGAACCATCGCTACACGATCGATCACGAGCTGCGCGACGACATGCGCGCCGATCCGGCGACGTGGATACCCGAGGGCTACGGACCCGATGCGGTGATCATGTGCGCACCGGTGGGGAGCTGACGGTCCAGGGACCAGTCCCGCGGAGCGAAAGTCGTCTGCGGCCGTGTCCGGGCTTTATCGCAAGCCCATGACGTAGTCGGCGACCGCCTTCATCTGCTCGTCGGTCATGTCGCCTGCAATGGTCGCCATGATGCGGCCGCTCGCGTCCTTGCCGCCCGGATCGGCGCCTCGTGCGCCGGTCTTGAAGGCCTTGAGCTGCGCGTACACGTAGTCGGCGTACTGGCCGGCGAGGCGCGGATAGTTCTTCGGAACGCCGACACCCGTCGGCGAATGGCATCCCGCGCAGGCGGGAACGTCGGTTGCCGAATCGCCGCCGCGCCACAGTTGCTGCCCCGTCTTCACGAGCGCCGGATCCTTCGCCGCGAGGCCCTTCGGCTTCTGCTGCGAGAAGTAGACGCCCAGTGCACGCATGTCGTCGTCGGAAAGCGGCGCCGCCATCGCCTGCATCGTCGCGTTCACGCGCACGCCGGCCTTGAAGTGCATCAACTGCAGGGTGATATAGTCGGCCCCCTGTCCCGCGAGGTTCGGATTCGCCGGGGCGGCGCTGTTGCCGTCCGCGCCGTGACACGCCGCGCATACCTGGGTGGCGATCTGCTTCGCTTTCGCAAGATCGGGCGCTGCCGCTTTCGGTGGCGCCGCCTCCTGTGCGATGCAAACGCCGGACATCATGGCGGTAACGGCAATGAAAAGACAGCGCCAGGTACGGGTCATGAACTCTTGCTCCAAGGGATTCGGGCGTCGTCACCGGCGCGCGCCGTGCAGCGGGAGATGACGAAGCGTGTTGCCGATGAAAAAACGCGCCATTGTAGCGGACTCGCAGCACCCGGCCAAAATCGCCGCCGTGTCGCACGTGCCGGGACCGGTCGAGGGCGCGACGTTCGTGACCGGTGCAGCCGAGGCCGCGCAACTGCCGCTGGAAGGGGCGCCCGAGATCGCGTTCGCGGGCCGTTCGAACGCGGGCAAGTCGAGTGCGATCAACGCGCTCGCACGCCAGACGCGGCTGGCCCATGCGAGCCGCACGCCGGGACGAACGCGCCAGATCAACTTCTTCCGCCTGCGCAGCGGCGCTCTCGTGACCGACCTTCCGGGCTACGGCTATGCGGCGGTGCCGCACGCACTGAAGCGCGCATGGCAGGATTTCCTGTGGTCGTACGTGACGTCGCGCTCGACATTGATCGGGCTCGTGCTGATCGTCGATGCGCGGCATGGACTGAAGGCGCTCGACGTCGATCTCCTGTCGGCGTTCCTGCCTTCGTCGCGGCCGGTGCTGATCCTCGCGACGAAGATCGACAAGCTCAACGTCGCCGAGCGGCGCCGTGCGGTGACCGACATTCAGGCGGCACTCCTGCACACGTTCGCGGAGCGGGCAGGTGGTGTGTCGGTGCTCGGGTTTTCGGCAACGTCACGACAGGGCGTCGAGCAGGCCGACCGGACGATCGAGCGGTGGCTTGGATAGAAAAAGGCCCCGCGATCAAGGGGAGTGACGCGGGGCCTCAAAACGCCCTGCCGGTACGAAACCGGCGAGGGCACCCGCTCAGGGAGGAAAGCGGGAGACGTTGACCGTCCGCATTCTGTGACCGTGGTCGAAAATGCGAGTTCCATCAACGGCACCAAAAGGATGTGTGCATGAAATTCAGCTACAGCGGACGATTTCCGGCGAAGCGGCCGCGCCGCATGCGCCGCGACGATTTCTCGCGGCGGCTTGCGCGCGAAACGCGCCTGTGCGCCGACGATTTCATCTACCCGGTGTTCGTGCACGGCGAGCCGCGCGCCACACCGGTGGCCTCGCTTCCCGGTGTGGCGCGAAAGTCGATCGATCTGCTGCTCGTCGATGCCGAGCACTGCGCCGCCGCGGGCATACCGGCGATCGCGCTCTTCCCGGTGATCCCCGCCGAGCGCAAATCGGAGGACGCCGCCGAAGCATGGAACGACGACGGGCTGGTGCCGCGCGCGGTACGCGCGGTGAAGGCGCGCTTCCCGCAACTTGGCGTGGTTACCGACATCGCGCTCGATCCGTATACGAGCCACGGGCAGGACGGTCTTGTCGACGACACCGGGTACGTGATGAACGACGAGACGGTGGAGGCGCTCGTGCGCCAGGCGCTTTGTCACGCGGCGGCCGGTGTCGACATCGTCGCGCCGTCGGACATGATGGACGGCCGCGTCGCGGCGCTGCGCAGCGCGCTCGACGCAAAGCGCTTCATCCATACGCGCATCCTCGCGTATTCGGCGAAATACGCGTCGTCGTTCTACGGACCCTTCCGTGATGCGGTGGGGTCGGCGAAGAGCCTCGCCCGCGGCGACAAGCACACGTACCAGATGGATCCGGGCAACAGCGACGAAGCGCTGTGGGAAACGTACCTCGACATCCAGGAAGGCGCCGACATGGTGATGGTCAAGCCCGGCCTGCCGTATCTCGACATCGTCCGGCGTGTGAAGGACGAATTCGGCATGCCCACGGCCGTCTACCAGGTGTCGGGTGAATACGCGATGCTGAAGGCCGCGGCGCAGGCCGGATGGCTCGACCTGCGCGCCTGCGTGCTCGAGGCGCTGACCGGGATGAAGCGCGCCGGCGCCGACGCGATTCTCACGTATTACGCGCTCGACGCCGCCGCATGGCTCAAGGGCGGGGAGCCGGGCCGCTAGGCTCGATCGGTTCCTCGGCGGCAAGCAGCGCGGCGAGCCTTTCCTGGTCGAGCCGCGTTTCATCACGCCGCGGCCGCTGCCGTGCCGCAACCGGGGTGCGCACGATGGCCCGCACGTCGCCGCACGGCGTGCCGATGAGGAGCTCGGGCGCCGCATGCTGGGCGACACCCGGGGCGACGCTGTACGCGATGCCGGCGTTGATGAGCGCGAGCTCGACGAGCTTCGAATCGTCGGCGACGAGCTCGATGCGGATGTCGCTGTGCTCGGTGGCCCAGCCGGCGGCGACGCCGCCAACGAGCACCGGCTCGAACGCGGCGAAAAAGCGCAGCCACTCGAGCGCTTCCTCGCGTTGCGCACGCAGCGTCGCCGTGTGCTCGTCGCCATCGAACAGCTCATGATGCGCGGCGAGCGCGATCTCGATTTCATCGTCGCCGGGGAGCGTCGTGCGCTCGGGCAGCATCAGCTGGCGCGCCGCCTTGCGCTTGGCAAGCGACCAGTCGGCGAGCCCGTGCTCGGCGATCAGGCGCGCGGCGAGATCGGCGATGCGCGCGCGATTCTGCGCGTCGCGGCCCTGCGGCTCACGGTCGCGGCGGGGGCGGTGCACTTCAGAAAAGCTGGTTGCGCACGTCGCGCGCGGGTGCCGAGCCCGGCATCAATGCCGGGGCCAGCGCGTCCTGCGCCATGCGCGGAGTGAACTCGGCCATGAACCAATCGGACAGGTTGCTCGCGTCGTCGCGCAATCCCGTTTCGGGGTTGATGCGCAGCGACACGACGCCGGGCGGCGGATCGCGCAGCGTCTCGGGAATGCCCTTCAGCGCCTTCTCCATGTACGCGATCCACATGGGCAGCGCGGCCACGCTCCCCGTCTCGTTGGTGCCGAGCGTCTTCGGCTGGTCGTAGCCGATCCATGCGATGCCCACCTCGGCAAGGTTGAAGCCGCAGAACCAGGCGTCGATATCGTCGTTGGTCGTCCCGGTCTTCCCGGCGATGTCCTTGCGCTTCAGCGAAAGCGCGCGCGTCGCGGTGCCGGAGGTGATGACCTCGCGCAGCAGCGACTGCATGATGAACGCGTTGCGCGGGTCGATGGCGCGTTCGGCGTCCTTGCCCGCGAGCGCCGGTTTGGCCTCCGACAGCGGATCGCCGTGGCTGTCGGTGATCCTGCTGATGAGATACGGCGTGATGCGGTAGCCGCCGTTGGCGAACACCGAATACGCGGTGGCCATCTGCATCGGGGTTGCGGCACCCGCGCCGAGGCCCATCGTCAGGTAGGCGGGGTGCAGCTTCGGGTCGAAGCCGAAGCGCGCGATGTAGTCCTGCGCGTATTGCGGACCGATCGCCTGCAGCACGCGGATGGTGACGAGATTCTTCGAGTGCGCGAGTGCGACGCGCAGCCGCATCGGTCCCTCGAACTTGCCGTCGTAGTTCTTCGGCTCCCACGCTTCGCCGCCCGCCTTTTCGGCCGGCACGAAGAACGGCGCGTCGTTGATGATCGTGGCCGGCGTGAAGCCCTTCTCGAGCGCCGCCGAATAGATGAACGGCTTGAAGGCCGAGCCCGGCTGGCGCAGCGCCTGCGTCGCATGGTTGAACTTGTTGCGCTCGTAATCGAAGCCGCCGACCAGCGCGAGGATGGCGCCGTCGTCGGGGCGCACGGCGACGAACGCCGCTTCGGCGAGCGGCATCTGGGTGATGGCGTAGTGCCCCTTGTCGTCGCGCGTGAGGCGGATGATGGCACCGGTGCGGATCTTCTGATTCGCCGGCGCCTTGTCGCTCAGCGCACGCTGCGCGAACTTGAGTCCCGCGCCCGTCACTTCTGCCTGATCGCCGTTCGCAAGCACGGCGCGTACCTGCGACGGCGTGGCCTGCAGCACGACGCCGGTGACGATGTTGTCGCTGTCGGGGTTCTCCTGGAACACGCGGTCGAGCGCCGCATCCTGCTCGGCGGGGTCCTTCGGCAGGTTCACATAGCCTTCGGGGCCGCGGTAGCCGTGGCGCTGGTCATGGTCGATCACGCCTTTGCGCACCGCGGCGTACGCCGCGTCCTGGTCGGTGCGGTGGATGGTCGTCCAGACCGTGATGCCGCGCGTGTAGGCACTGTCGCCGTAGGCGTCGAACACCACCTGGCGGGCCATCTCGGCGACGAATTCGGCGTGGATGCTCGATGCTTCGCGCGTCGCCGGGCGCAATTTCAATGGCGCATTTTGTGCTTCCCGGAACTGGTCGTCGTTTATATAGTGAAGCTCATGCATCCGTCGCAGCACGTAGAGCTGGCGCGTCTTGGCCCTGCGCGGATTGGTAATGGGGTTGTATGCGGACGGCGCCTTCGGCAGGCCCGCGAGCGTGGCGGCTTCGGCCACGGTGATCTCCGACAGCGGCTTGCCGAAGTACGTCTGGGCCGCGGCCGCGAAGCCGTAGGCGCGCTGGCCGAGGAAGATCTGGTTGATGTAGAGCTCGAGGATTTCGTCCTTCGACAGCGACGCCTCGATCTTCCACGCGAGCAGCGCCTCGCGCAGCTTGCGCGACACGGTCTTCTCGCGGGTGAGGAAGAAGTTGCGGGCCACCTGCATCGTGATGGTTCCCGCCCCCTGCTGGGTGCCCGACGTGGCGTTCGCGAGCGCGGCGCGCAGCACGCTCAAATAGTCGACGCCGCCGTGTTGATAGAAACGTTCGTCTTCGGCGGCCAAAATGGCGTGTTTCATGACATCCGGGACTTCGCCGATACGCACGACCGCGCGCCGTTCCTCGCCGAATTCGCCGAGCAGGTCGCCGTCGGCGGACACCACCCGAAGGGGGATCTTCGGCTGGTAGTCGGTCAGCGCGTCGAGAGGGGGGAGCGTCGGCCACAGCAGCGCCAGCACGAAGGCGCCGAGCAGGCCGCCCACGACGGCGAGGCCCAGCACGACCGAGGCGGTATAGACGAGCCAGCGCTTTAGCACGATGGAATAAAAGCCATGTTTGGGGCGGGGTGCCGCAGTCGATTATAGGCGTGGTTGCAACACTGGGTCGCCCGGAAGGAAACATTTCGACGACCGGTACACTTGTCGCCGGCGTTTAATGTAGATTATCAGCAACGGGGCCGATACGATGCTTGCCGATAACTTCTCCTCTGCACTCGACTTGTTCAAAACGAGGTCGCCGACCCTTATTGGGGTCGATATCGCCTCGACATCGCTGAAGCTCGTCGAGCTTTCCGCGGCCGGGAAAGGGACTTACCGCCTCGACCGCTACGTCATCGAGCCGCTGCCGAAGGATGTCGTCGCCGACGGCAACGTGCTCAACATCGAGCTTTGCGCCGACGTGCTGAAGCGCGCCTGGAAGCGGCTCGGCAGCCGCAATCGCAACGTCGCCCTCGCGCTGCCGGCGGCAATGGTCATCACGAAGAAAATCATCGTGGCGGCCGGACAGCGGGAAGAGGACCTCGAGCTCACCGTCGAGGCCGAGGCCAACCAGTACATCCCGTTCGCGCTCGACGAGGTCAACCTGGATTTCCAGGAGATCGGGCCTGCCCCGAACAACCCCGACGAGGTCGAGGTGCTGATCGCCGCGTCGCGGAAGGAAAAGGTCGAGGACCGGGTCGCGGTCGCCGAGGCAGCCGGGCTCAAGGCGCGCGTGATGGACGTCGAGTCGTATTCGACGCAGGAGGCGTTCCAGCTGATCGCGCCGTCGCTGCCCGCGAACGGGCGCGACCAGAACATCGCGCTCGTCGACATCGGGGCGCACGTCATGCACTTCTACGTCCTTCGCAACGGCCAGATGCTATTTTCGCGCGATCAGGCGTTCGGCGGCAATCAGCTGACGCAGGACATCCAGCGCGCCTTCAACCTGTCGGCCGACGAAGCCGAGTCGGCGCGCAGGAACCAGGGGCTGCCGGAGAACTACGACCACGACGTGCTGCAGCCGTTCATGGAATCGCTCGCGCTCGAGGTGACGCGCGCGCTGCAGTTCTTCTTCACGTCCACCTCGTACAACCAGGTCGACCAGATCGTCATCGCCGGCGGCTGCGCACTGTTGCCGGGGCTCGACGAGCTCGTCGCGAAGCGGGCCGGCGTGGCCACCCTCGTCGCCAACCCGTTCGCCACGATGCAGACCAGCGACCGGGTCCGGCCGCGGCAGCTCGCGCAGGAGGCGCCGATGCTGATGATCGCCACCGGCCTCGCCATGCGCGGCTTCGAATAGGACGAGGGGCCTTCCATGCGCATCAATCTGCTGCCCCATCGCGAGCAGAAGCGGCAAGCCCGCGAGCGCCAGTTCGTTTCGCTGGCGATCACGCTCGCGATCCTCGGCGTGGCCATCGTCGCGCTCGTGCACGTGATCCTCACCGCGCGCATCGACAACCAGATCTCGCGCAACCAGCTGCTCAAGACGAAGATCGCCGAGCTCGATGCGCAGATCAAGGAGATCGACCGGCTGCGCGACCAGATCCAGCAGGTGCTGGCGCGCAAGCAGGTCGTCGAATCGCTGCAGTCGAACCGCAACGAGGCCGTGCACCTGCTCGACCAGCTCGTGCGGCAATTGCCCGAGGGCGTCTACCTCAACTCGGTCAAGCAGACCGACAAGAAGGTGACCATCGTCGGCTACGCGCAATCGAATGCGCGCGTGTCGACGCTGATGCGCAACATCGAAGGCTCGCCGTGGCTCGAGAAGCCCGAGCTCGTCGAGGTCAAGCTCGTCAGCGTCCCGGCGCAGGGCCGCACCGGACCGCAGAACCTGAACCAGTTCACGCTGAATTTCCAGATCCGGCGGGCGACGCCTGACGCGCTGGCCGGTCCCGGCGCGCCGGGCAAGGCGACGGCGAAGGGGGGCAAGGCATGACGCTCGATGACTTCCGCCGCCTCAATTTCCGCGAAGTCGGCAAGTGGCCGCTCGCGCCGAAGATCATCGTGCTGGCGCTCGTCGTGCTGTTCATCGTCGCGCTCGGTGCGTACTTCGACTGGAAGGACCAGTGGGATTCGCTGCAGACCGCCGAGCAGGAAGAGGGGCGGCTGCGCGACCAGTTCAAGGAGAAGAAGGCGAAGGCGATCAACTACGACCTCTACGTGCAGCAGCTCGCCGAGGTCGAGCAGTCGTTCGGCGCGCTCGTCAAGCAGCTGCCGAACCGCTCGGAGATCGATGCCCTCCTCACCGACATCAACCAGGCCGGCCTCGGCCGCGGGCTCCAGTTCGACCTGTTCCGGCCCGCGCCGCAGGAGCGGATGGCCGACTTCTACGCCGAGCTGCCGATCAGCATCAAGATCACCGGCAACTATCACGACATCGGTGCGTTCGCGAGCGATGTCGCAGCGCTGCCGCGCATCGTCACGCTGAACGACCTCGCGATCGTCAACGACAAGGGAACGCTGACGATGGACGCCGTCGCGAAGACGTTCCGCTATCTCGACGAGGAAGAAATGGCGAAGCAGCGCGCGCTGGCGAAGGCGGCGAAAGGCAAGAAATGAAACGCGCCGTCGCCATCGCATGCGCCGCGCTCGTTGCCGGCTGCGGCCCGGCCAGCCACAAGGATCTCACCGACTGGATGGCCGAGCAGGGCAAGGGCGTGCGCGGTCACCTCGATCCCATTCCGCAGATCAAGCCGTACGAGCCGTTCGTCTACAACGATTTCGACCTGCCCGATCCGTTCAAGCCGCGCAAGATCGAGCCGATGAAGTCCGAGAGCACGAGCAAGCTCGCGCCCGACCTCAACCGCCGCCGCGAGCCGCTCGAGGCGTATCCGATCGAATCGCTGTCGATGGTCGGCACGCTCGAGAAAGGCAAGACGCGCTACGCGCTGGTCAGGACGCCCGAGCGCGACATCTACCAGGTGCGCCAGGGCATGCACATGGGGCAGAACTTCGGCGTGATCGTCGACGTCGACGACACCGACATCAAGCTCAAGGAACTCGTGCAGGACGGGTCAGGGGACTGGTCGGAGCGGTCCAGCACGCTCAACCTGCAGCAGGCTGACCAGAAACAGGAGCAGAAAAAATGAACGCTTATGGCGTCGGTCGACGGCCGGGCTGGGGAGGCCTTGCCGCAGTGACAGGATGGCTCGCGGGCGTCGCGGCAATCGTCGTTGCCGGTGCCGCACTCGCGCAAGCTCCGAACCAGATCGAGCAGGTGTCGGTCACCCGCGCGGCATCGGGCAACACGATCGTGCGCTTCGAGCTCAAGGCGCCGCCGGCCAATCCGCCGGCCGGTTTCGCCACCGCGTCGCCGCCGCGCATCGCACTCGACTTCTTCGACACCACGAGCGCGCTGCCGAGCAACCAGCGCAACGTCGACGATCCGGCGCTGCGCGCACTGCAGTTCGTCGAAGCCGGCAAGCGCACGCGCGTCGTGTTCAGCCTCAACAAGCCGCAGTCGTTCGACACCAAGGTCGAGGGGAATGCGGTCGTCGTCACGCTTTCCGACAGCACGTCTGCGGTGGCCCAGGCCGCGCCGGCGCCGGTGCAGCGCTTCGCCGAAGGTGCGCCGGGCAACCAGCAGCACGCGCTGCGCGACGTCGACTTTCGCCGCGGCAGGAACGGCGAGGCACGCATCATCGTCGACCTCTCCGACAACAACACTGGCATCGACATCCGCCAGCAGGGACGGCAACTGATCGTCGACTTCCAGAAGACGTCGGTGCCGCGCAACCTGGAGCGGCGGCTCGATGTGGCCGACTTCAACACGCCCGTCGTCACCGTCGACACGTTCGAGCAGAACGGCAACGCGCGCATGGTGATCCAGCCGCAGGGCCTGTGGGAACACTCGGCGTACCAGGCCGAGAACCGCTTCATCATCGAGGTGAAGCCGGTCGTCGACGATCCGAACAAGCTCGTGCAGGGATCGCGCGCCGGCTACAAGGGCGAGAAGCTGTCGCTCAACTTCCAGAACATCGAAGTGCGCTCGGTGCTGCAGGTGATCGCCGACTTCACCGGCCTCAACATCGTCACCAGTGACACGGTGACCGGCAGCCTCACATTGCGGCTCAAGGATGTTCCTTGGGACCAGGCGCTCGACATCATCCTGCAGACCAAGGGCCTCGACATGCGCAAGAACGGCAACATCGTTCTGATCGCGCCGCGCGAGGAACTGGCGCTGAAGGAAAAGCAGCAGCTCGAATCGCAGGCGCAGATCAACGAGCTCGAGCCGCTGCAGACCGAAACGTTCCAGCTCAATTACGCCAAGGCGAACGACATCCTCGGCATCATCAACGGCCGTTCCAGCGCGGGTGGCGGCGCGCCGGGCACGGCAGCCGCGGCGCAGTTCCTGTCCAAGCGCGGCTCCGCGTTCGTCGATCCGCGCACCAACATCCTGTTCGTCACCGACATCGCGAGCCGGCTCGAGGAAGTGCGCCGCGTGATCCGCCAGATCGACACGTCGGTGCGCCAGGTGCTGATCGAGGCACGCATCGTCATCGCCGACGACACGTTCAGCCGGCAGCTCGGCATCCGCTTCGGCCAGCAGACGGGCGCAACGCTCTTCGGCCGGCGCTATGCGCTCGGCAGCGGCGGTTCGCTCGCAACGCAGCCGGTCGTTTCCTTGTCGGGCGGCACCGGCGGAACGGTGACGCGCACCACCGAAACGCAGACGCCGTTCGAGCTTGCGTCGGGCCTGGCCACGCCCGGCTACTCGAACGATCCGCAGCTGAACATCAACCTGCCCGTGGCCAATCCCGCGGGACAGTTGGCCCTCACGCTGATCAACCTCGGCAGCGGCAACCTGATCAACCTCGAGCTGTCGGCGCTCGAAGCCGACAACCGCGGCAAGGTCGTGTCGAGCCCGCGCGTGATCACCGGCGACAACCAGAAGGCGCACATCGAGCAGGGCACCGAAATTCCGTACGTGACGCCGGGCAGCGCGAATTCGCCGGCAACGGTGTCGTTCAAGAAGGCGGTGCTCGCGCTCGACGTCACGCCGCAGATCACCCCCGATGGACGCGTGATCATGCAGGTCGAGATCCGCAAGGACTCGGTCGGCCAGCTCGTCAACGTGCAGGGCGGCGGACAGGTGCCGGCCATCGACACGAAGAACGTGCTGACGCAGATCGCCGTGAACAACGGCGACACCGCGGTGATCGGCGGCATCTACGAGGAAGTGATCCGCAACGACAAGACGCAGGTGCCGTTCCTCGGCGACGTGCCGGTGCTCGGCAATCTGTTCAAGACGACCACGCGCTCGAGCCAGAAAACCGAGCTCCTGATCTTCCTCACGCCGCGCATCGTGAAGGACACCGTCACGTCGGTGCGCTGAAGCCTGCCTTACAATTCCCCGGTGTCACTGCACCGGGGCAATCTTTTTCTCGTGGGCCTGATGGGCGCCGGCAAGACGACGCTCGGACGCCAGCTCGCGCGCCGCCTCGACAAGCCGTTCGTCGACGCCGATCACGAGCTCGAGGCGCGCCTCGGTGTGCGCATCCCGACGATCTTCGAAGTGGAAGGCGAAGCCGGCTTTCGCGATCGCGAGGAAGCCGTGATCGACGAGCTCTCGCGCCGTAGCGGCATCGTACTGGCGACGGGAGGCGGGGCGGTCATGCGCGAGCAAAGCCGCGTGCGATTGCGCGAGAACGGCACCGTCCTGTATCTGCATGCCGAGCCCGAGACGCTCTGGCAACGCTTGCGCAACAGCCGCCAGCGACCGATGCTGCATGGCAACGACCCGCGCAATCGGCTGGTCGAGCTGTACCAGCTTCGCGATCCGCTCTACCGCGAGGTTGCGGATCACGTAATCGAATCGGACCGCGAAGCGGTCATACGCTTCGTGCGCTGGCTCGATGCCGAGCCCTGCGATGGGTCGGTTGCATGAAGACACTGACGGTCGGCCTCGGCGCGCGCACCTATCCGATTTTCGTCGGCAATGCACTGCTGTCGCGCGCTGCGTCGCTGCTCGACGTGCAGCGCGGACAGCGGGCCGTGGTCGTGACGAATGCCGTCGTCGCCGCACACCACCTTGCGCCGTTGAGGAACTCGCTCGGCGACGCAGGCATGCATGTCGACGTCGTGCTGCTGCCCGACGGGGAGGCGCACAAGAACCAGAGAACGCTCGACGACCTTCTCACGCGCCTCCTCGAATTGCGCATCGAGCGTTCGACGACGCTGATCGCGCTCGGCGGCGGCGTCGTCGGCGACATCGCGGGCTTCGCCGCGGCGATCTACCAGCGCGGCATTGCGTTCATCCAGGTGCCGACCACGCTTCTCGCGCAAGTCGATTCTTCGGTCGGCGGCAAGACCGGCATCAACCATCCGCTCGGCAAGAACATGATCGGCGCCTTCTGGCAGCCGCGCGCCGTGGTGATCGATACCGCCGTGCTGTCGACGTTGCCCGATCGCGAGTTGTCGGCAGGCCTCGCGGAGGTGATCAAGTACGGCGCCATCCGCGATGCGGGGTTCTTCGCGTGGCTCGAAACGAACATGGCCGCGCTGCTCGCGCGCGACGACGCGGCGCTGGAGCGCGCGATCGTGCGCAGCTGCGAGATCAAGGCGCAGATCGTGGCCGCCGACGAGCGCGAAGCCGGTGAGCGCGCGCTCCTCAACTTCGGGCACACGTTCGGCCATGCGATCGAGGCCGCGCAGGGCTACGGCGAATGGCTGCACGGCGAAGCCGTCGCGGCCGGCATGGTCTGCGCTTCGCGATTGTCCGAGCGCGTGTGCGGTTTGCGTGCGGAGGAAACCAGGCGTCTCGCGGACCTTGTCGTTGCTGCGAATCTGCCGGCGGGGCCACCGAAGATCGCGCGCGAGCGCTGGCTCGAGCTGATGCAGCGCGACAAGAAGGTTCAGTCAGGCGCGATGCGCTTCGTGCTGCTCGAACGGCTCGGGAGCGCGGTGGTGCGCGGCGATGTCGCCGAGAGTGACGTGGTGCAGAGCGTAATATTCGAGGCAACGCGCTGAATCGCGGCGCCCCGCCCCGACCGGCCTGCCGTGCGTTTCGCGGCATTGATGCCGGCAGCGATTCAGTCGTTCGAACCACCAGCCGCCACGAAAAAAACGGCGCCCGAAGGCGCCGTTTTCCGTCATGGTTTCGCCAATTAGGTGCAGTGCAGTGTAGCGCTCACCGGCTTTGCTGACCCCGACGACACGTTGATAGTGAAATCACCCGTTGCATTGGTCGCACCGGTGGTAGTGCTGGGAATGCTCACTGTGATCTGGCCGGCGGCAGCAGTCGCGGTGATCGGGCCGCCTACGCCCGCGTTTGTAGTGGCGGGCGACACCGCGACAACAAACGTACCTGTACCTCCTGTTGCCAGGATTTGCCCGAGCTGCGTCACTCCTGTTGGCGACGCCGTGCACTTCGCCGAAATACTACTTGGAGTAAGCAAGATCGGCGCGGGTGCCGGTGCCGCCGTACCAAACGCATTCGTCGCCGTCGGCGGTGTAAGCAGCGTGCGTCCGGCCGCATCGGTAATCGCGAACGTGAGGCCGGTGAAGCACGTGCCGTTCGTCGTGATCGTAAACCCGCCGCCGCTCCGCTGCACCGGATTTCCGGTGATCGAAATGGCCGTCGGGAAGTTGGTCGCGATCGTGTAGGGCGGCGTGCCGCCGAAAACATAAAACGTCGCGCTTGCCCCGCTGCTGCAGGTTTGTGTATCCGGTCCGGTAAACGTCGTTACACCGGTCGGTATCACCGAAAGCACCGAGTTGCCATTGATGAACTGTGAGATCGTGAACTGGCCGACGACACTGCTGCCGCTCGTCACATCGGTTGCACGCACCGTCGCAACCTGTGTCGCCGCAGTCGGCGGCACCACGAGACGCACGGCCGCATTGCCGTTCTGGTCGGTGTTGACGGTGACCGATTGCACGACGGGCTGGCCAGGCGCGGTGCTCGAGATGGCGAAGTCCCCCTGCACAACGTCAAAACGCACCGGGCGTCCGGCAAGCGGCGCGCCTCCGGGTCCGAGCACCTGCACGGAAGCGAGACCGTCCTGACCGGAGCAAAGGTCGGCACCCGAACTTCCGCAGTTCGGATTCCCGGTGATCGTGATCGACGTGGGGAGCAGCAGCGCAGGACGTACCGTCACGGTGGCCGCGGTCGCCTGCCCGGCCGCGTCGCGTACGGACATGGTGACCGTCGTGTCGGCCCCCACATTCCCGGGAACGACGACGAGCGTATTGCCGTTCAGCGTCCCGACAACGGGCAGGGCGGTCTGGTCGCTCGTCAGGATCGTGTACGGCTGCGTGCCGCCCGAGATGAGAAACGTGAACGGGACGCCCGAAAAGGCCGTCGCGGTCGATGGCGTAACCGTCAGCGGTGTTACGCCACCGCCATTTATCACCTGGCTTGGCGACCCGTTGCCGCCGCCGCATGCGGCAAGCGACAGCACGCCGGCCAGGGCGGCCAGGGTCAGGAGCGGGCGCAGCCACGCGGTCAGTCGGTATCCGGGCATGATGGGGGTCCTGATGATGATGTCCTAAAGATGCGGTTGGGGAGGTGGCGAAACGGACGCTGCAACAACGATCTAGCAGAGTTTGCTCAGATTAAAACGGAACAGCATTCATGACGCAAGCATTTCCTGTGGAAACGCTCCCCGCGGCGTAGCCTCTGTTGCATTCGGCGACGACGTGTCGTCAGCAGCCCGGCCGGGCCTCGATTCTTGCCGCAATGCAGCATCCCACGTAACATGGACGGGTTTCGCCGTATTTCGGCGCAACTCATGACGCCCGCGCCCCGCCGCCGGCACTTTTGTCCGTCCTTTCGAGGTGCAGTGTGGAAAATCCTCCTCACGCGACGATCCCCGCGTGGCCGCCCGCCGCGCAGGGCCTCTACGATCCGGCGCACGAGCACGACGCCTGCGGTCTGGGCTTCATCGCGCACATCAAGGGCCGCAAGACGCACGAGATCATCACGCAGGGTCTCGCCATCCTCGAGAACCTGACGCATCGCGGCGCCACCGGTGCCGATCCGCTGCAGGGAGACGGCGCGGGAATCCTGATCCAGATGCCCGACGCCTTCCTGCGTCGCGCCTGCGGCAAGGTCGGCATCACGCTGCCCGCGATCGGCCAGTACGGTGTCGGCATGGTGTTCCTGCCGCGGGAGCCGGCGTCACGCGTCGCCTGCGAGCAGGAAATCGAGCGTGCGATCGCCGCCGAAGGCCAGGTGCTGCTCGGCTGGCGCGACGTGCCGACGAACAACGCGGGGCTTTCGGCGCGCACGAAGGAAGTCGAGCCGGTGATCCGGCAGGTGTTCGTCGCACGCGGCTCGCGCGAGATGGACCAGGATGCGCTCGAGCGCAAGCTTTACGTGATCCGCAAGGGCGCGGGGCACGCGATCCAGGCGCTCAATCTGCGCCATGGCAAGGAGTTCTACGTGCCGTCGTTCTCGACGCGCACGATCGTCTACAAGGGCATGCTGCTCGCGCACCAGGTCGGCGAGTACTACCTCGACCTCGCCGATGCGTCGATGGTGTCGGCGCTTGCGATGGTGCACCAGCGCTTTTCGACCAACACGTTTCCGACCTGGGATCTCGCGCACCCGTTCCGCTTCATCTGCCACAACGGCGAGATCAACACGTTGCGCGGCAACTTCAACTGGATTCGCGCGCGTGAAGGCGCCATCGCCTCGAAGGTGCTCGGCGACGATCTGCCGAAGCTGTGGCCGCTCATCTATGACGGTCAATCCGATTCCGCGTCGTTCGACAACGCGCTCGAACTGCTGCTGATGGGCGGCTATCCGCTCGCGCACGCGATGATGCTGATGATTCCCGAAGCGTGGGCGGGAAACGCGCTGATGGACGACGACCGGCGCGCATTCTACGAATACCACGCCGCGCTGATGGAGCCGTGGGACGGGCCCGCGGCGATGGCCTTCACCAACGGCCGCCAGATCGGTGCGACGCTCGACCGCAACGGCCTGCGTCCCGCGCGCTTCGTCGTTACCGACGACGACTACATCGTCATGGCGTCCGAGGTCGGCGTGCTCGACATCCCGGAAGCGAAGATCGTCAAGAAGTGGCGGCTGCAGCCGGGCAAGATGCTGCTCGTCGACCTCGATGCCGGGCGGATCGTCGACGACGACGAGCTGAAGCGCACGCTCGCCACGCAAAAGCCGTATCGCGACTGGATCGCGCGTTACCGGCTGCGGCTCGAGGAGATGCCCGAGCCGGCGCCCACCACGCCGACGTCGGTGCCGCTGCTCGATCGGCAGCAGGCGTTCGGCTACACGCAGGAAGACCTGAAGATCATCCTCGCGCCGATGGCGGCGAATGCCGAGGAACCGGTCGGCTCGATGGGCAACGACGCCGCGCTGCCGGTGCTCTCCGATCGGCCGAAGGTCTTCTACAACTATTTCAAGCAGCTCTTCGCACAGGTGACGAACCCGCCGATCGATCCGATCCGCGAGGAGCTCGTCATGTCGCTCGTCTCGTTCATCGGACCGCGTCCCAATCTCCTGGCGCTCGATCCGCGCGACGACGACGCCGAGATCGCGAACGGCGTGCACGGGCACGGCACGACGCCCGACGGCGAGCCGCCGATGCGCCTCGAGGCGCAGCAGCCGGTGCTCACGCCCGAGAACATGGAGAAGCTTCGCCACGTCGAGCTTTTCTCGGGCGGCGCCTTTCGCTCGATCGAGCTCGACATCTGCTACCCGTCGGCGTGGGGCGGCAACGGCATGGAAGCAGCACTGGCGAGCCTTGCCGCGCACGCCGAGGATGCGATCCATCAGGGCTACAACATCCTGATCCTGTCCGACCGCATGGTGGGCGCCGACATGCTGCCGATCCCCGCGCTGCTCGCGACGGCGGCGGTGCACGAGCACCTCGTGAAGAAGGGGCTGCGCACGTCCACCGGCCTCGTCGTCGAAACGGGATCCGCTCGCGAAGTGCACCATTTCGCGCTGCTCGCGGGCTACGGCGCGGAAGCCATCCACCCGTATCTCGCGCTCGAGACGCTCGCCGAGCTCGCAGGCGACGCCGGCAAGGATGGGCAGAAGCGCTACATCAAGGCGATCTGCAAGGGCCTCTGCAAGGTGATGTCGAAGATGGGCATCTCGACGTACCAGTCGTATTGCGGCGCGCAGATCTTCGAGGCCGTCGGCTTGCAGAAGTCGTTCGTCGACAAGTACTTCACCGGCACGGCGAGCACGATCGAGGGCATCGGTCTGTTCGAGGTCGCCGCCGAAGCCGAGCGGCTGCACGCACTTGCATTCGGCGACGACCCGCTGCTTGCGGGCGCACTCGATGCCGGCGGCGACTACATGTACCGCATCCGCGGCGAAGAGCACATGTGGACCCCCGACGTGATCGCGAAGCTGCAGCACGCGGCGCGCGCGAACTCGCATTCGACTTACCGGGAATATGCGGCGCTCATCAACGAGCAGGGCAGGAAGCTCAAGACGCTGCGCGGCCTGTTCGAGTTCAGGACCGCAGAACGTACGCCGGTGCCCCTCGACGAGGTCGAGCCGGCGAAGGAAATCGTCAAGCGCTTCGCCACCGGTGCGATGAGCCTCGGCTCGATCTCCACGGAAGCGCACACGACGCTCGCCGTCGCGATGAACCGCATCGGCGGCAAGTCGAACACCGGCGAGGGCGGCGAGGACCCGATGCGCTATCGCGCCGAGATGCGTGCGGGCAAAAGCGTCGTCGAGGACGGTGACACGCTCGCGACGATCATCGGCCAGGCACCGGTCGAGCACGACATTGCGCTGAAGGCGGGCGACAGCCTGCGCTCGCGCATCAAGCAGGTCGCCTCGGCCCGCTTCGGCGTCACGGCCGAGTACCTCGCGTCGGCCGATCAGTTGCAGATCAAGATGGCGCAGGGTGCGAAGCCGGGCGAGGGCGGCCAGCTCCCCGGCCACAAGGTGTCCGAATACATCGCGCAGTTGCGCTTTTCGGTGCCGGGCGTGGGCCTCATCTCCCCGCCGCCGCATCACGACATCTATTCGATCGAGGATCTCGCGCAGCTTATCCACGATCTCAAGAATGCGAACCCGCGCGCGTCGATCTCGGTCAAGCTCGTCTCCGAGGTCGGCGTCGGCACGGTGGCCGCCGGCGTTGCGAAGGCGAAGGCCGACCACGTCACGATCGCCGGCCACGACGGCGGCACGGGTGCCTCGCCCGAATCGTCGATCAAGCACGCCGGCACGCCGTGGGAGCTTGGCTTGGCCGAGACGCAGCAGACGCTGGTGCTGAATCGGCTGCGCGGGCGCATCGCCGTGCAGGTCGACGGGCAGATGAAGACCGGCCGCGACGTCGCGATCGGCGCACTGCTCGGCGCCGACGAGTTCGGCTTCGCGACCGCGCCGCTCGTCGTCGAAGGCTGCATCATGATGCGCAAGTGCCATCTCAACACCTGTCCGGTCGGCGTCGCAACGCAGGACCCCGTGCTGAGGCGGCGCTTCACCGGTCAACCCGAGCACGTGGTCAATTACTTCTTCTTCGTCGCCGAGGAGTTGCGCGCGATCATGGCCGAGCTCGGCTTTCGCACGCTCGCCGAAATGATCGGACGCAGCGACCTGCTCGACATGAGGAAGGGCATCGAGCACTGGAAGGCGAAGGGACTCGACTTCAGCCGCGTGTTCCACCAGCCGGCGATGCCGCCCGAGGTCGCACGGCATCACTGCGAGGCGCAGGACCACGGCCTTGCACGTGCGCTCGACCACCGGCTGATCGAAGCGGCGGCACCGGCCATCGACAAGGGACAACCGGTGCGGCTTGCCTCGCGCATCCGCAATGCGAACCGTTCGGTCGGCGCGATGCTCTCCGGCGTGGTTGCGCGCCGGCACGGCCACGATGGGCTCGCAGAGGACACGCTGCACGTCGCGTTCGAGGGCATCGCCGGACAGAGCTTCGGCGCGTTCCTCGCGCACGGAATCACGTTCGAATTGCAGGGCGGCACGAACGATTACGTCGGCAAGGGGCTGTCGGGCGGGCGCATCGTCGTTTATCCCGATCCCGCGTGTCCCGCAAAGGCCGAGGAGAACATCGTCATCGGCAATACGGTGATGTACGGCGCCATTGCCGGCGAAGCGTATTTCCGCGGCATCGCGGGCGAGCGCTTCTGCGTGCGCAATTCGGGCGCGAGCGCGGTGGTCGAAGGCACCGGCGATCACGGCTGCGAATACATGACGGGCGGCACGGTCGTGGTGCTCGGGCGCACCGGTCGCAACTTCGCGGCCGGCATGAGCGGCGGGGTCGCGTACGTTTTCGATGGCGACGGCACGTTCGCATCGCGCTGCAACCCGGCCATGGTGGCGCTCGGACCGGTGCTCACCGAAAGCGAGCAGCAGCGGCTGGAAAAGGAGCTCGCCAGTGCCGGCAAGGGCCGGTTGTTGCACCAGGGCATGGCCGACGAAGCGATCCTGCGCCGCCTGATCGAGCGCCATCTGCGCTTCACCGGATCGACGCTCGCGCTGTCGATGCTCGACCACTGGGACGCGACGCGCGCGAAGTTCGTGAAGGTGTTCCCGAACGAGTACGTGCGTGCGCTATCGGAAATGCACGTGAAGGCGCAGCACGCGAAGCCGGCGGGCGTTCCCGCACAGCGCGCGGTCGCGTAGGAGCTGGCGACGATGGGCAAGATCAGCGGGTTTCTCGAATGGCAGCGGATCGCCGAAGTCGCCGATCCGGTGCGCTCGCGCGTGCGTCACTTCCGCGAGTTCATCCATGCGCTCGACGACGGGGCGGCATCGATCCAGGGCGGGCGCTGCATGGATTGCGGCATTCCGTTCTGCCAGACCGGCTGTCCGGTCAACAACATCATTCCCGACTGGAACGACCTCGTTTATCGGCATCAGTGGAAGGCGGCACTCGACGTGCTGCATTCGACGAACAATTTTCCCGAATTCACCGGCCGCATCTGTCCCGCGCCGTGCGAGGCGGCCTGCACGCTCAACATCAACGACGATCCCGTCGGCATCAAGTCGATCGAGCACTTCATCATCGACAAGGGCTTCGATGAGGGCTGGGTCGTCCCGTTGCCGCCGCAACGGAAGACCGGCCGGCGAGTGGCGGTCGTCGGTTCCGGCCCTGCCGGACTTGCCTGCGCGCAGCAACTGGCACGCGCGGGACACGACGTCGTCCTGTTCGAGAAGGAGGACCGGATAGGCGGGCTGCTGCGCTACGGCATTCCCGACTTCAAGATGGAAAAGCACCTGATCGACCGGCGCATGGCGCAGATGTCGATCGAAGGCGTCGAGTTCCGTCCCAATGTGCACGTCGGCGGCAACGTCTCCGCGCAGACGCTGCTCGGCGAGTTCGACGCGATTGCGCTTTCGGGCGGCGCCGAGAAGCCGCGCGACCTGCCGGTGCCGGGGCGCGAGCTTGACGGCGTGCATTTCGCGATGGAGTTCCTGCCGCAGCAGAATCGTGTGGTTGCCGGCGACCGCGTCAGCGGGCAGATCAGTGCCGCGGGCAAGCGCGTCATCGTCGTGGGCGGCGGCGATACCGGGTCGGATTGCGTCGGCACGTCGACGCGCCAGGGGGCGCTGTCCGTCACGCAGTTCGAATTGCTCGCCCAGCCGCCGCTCACCGAGAACAAGCCGCTCGTATGGCCGTACTGGCCCATCAAGCTGCGCACGTCGTCGTCGCAGGAAGAAGGCTGCGAGCGCGACTGGTCGGTGGCGACGAAGCGCTTCGAAGGCAGCAACGGGCACGTCGAGAAGCTCGTCGCCGCACGCGTCGAATGGCAGCGCGATGGCAGCGGCGCGATGCGGATGGTTGAAGTTCCAGGCAGCGAATTCGAGATGAAAGCCGACCTCGTGCTGCTGGCGATGGGTTTCACCGGGCCGGGCGAAACCGGGCTCGTCGAGCAGTTCGGCGTCGAGCGCGATGCACGCAGCAACGTGAAGGCGACGACCGACGATTACCGCACCAGCGTGCCGAAGGTCTTCGCCGCCGGCGACATGCGCCGCGGACAGTCGCTCGTCGTATGGGCGATTCGCGAAGGCCGCCAATGCGCACACGCGATCGACACGTTCCTGATGGGATCGTCGTCGCTGCCCCGTTGATCGGGGTCAGAGACGACTTTCGCGATGCGCGCGCGACCCCGCCTCGTCCAGCAGCGGCGCGCGAAAGTCGTCTCTGACCCCCCTTTTCCGGGCCCGGCGAGCGGCGACGCGCAAAAACCGGGACTCACCCCGCTGCGCACGCTCGATATCGCGACGTGGCGGCCGCAGGTTGCGCCCGCCGACACCGAGCGCTACGCGCGCGAACTCGAGAGCGGCGCCGTGCTCGTGCTGCCGCATCTCGCGTTCGCATTATCACCCGCGGAGCAGCGCTTCCTCGACGTCCGCTGGTCTGACGGCAGAGCGAAGAACATCAGTCTCGACGGCGACGCGATCCGAGGCGCGCAAGGCGACGTGGCCGATCTCGACGCGCTCGCCGCAATGGTCTCGCGCTTCGCCGCCGACGCAACCGCGTTGATCGGCGCACTCTTTCCGCGCTACGCCCCGCATTTGAAGCGTGCGCGCACGAGCTACCGTCCGCACGGCGCCGCCGGGCGCGCCGTATCGTGGCGCAAGGACGACACGCGGCTGCACGTCGATGCGTTTCCGTCGCGTCCCAACCGCGGCGAACGGATCCTGCGCGTGTTCTGCAACCTGAATCCCGACGGCGAAGATCGCGTCTGGCGCGTCGGTGAGCCGTTCGAGCCGATGGCGCGCGCACTTCTGCCGCGCGTGCGTCCGATGCTTCCCGGCGAGGCGACGCTGCTCGCTGCGTTACGTGTGACCAAGGCGCCGCGCAGCGAATACGATCATCTGATGCTCGGGCTGCACGACGCCGCGAAGGCCGACGGGGGCTACCAGCGCAACTGCACGCAGCGCGAAGTGCGCTTCGCGCCGGGAACGACATGGATCTGCTACTCGGACCAGGTCATGCACGCCGCGTCGTCCGGACAGTACATGCTCGAGCAGACCACGCACCTGCCGCTGTCCGCGCTCTACGAGCCGGCGCGCTCGCCGCTCGCGGTGCTCGAGCGGATCACGGGCCGTGCGCTGACATGAACCGATTTACGGGCCGTGTGCTGACATGAACCGATCAAGCGCGTTGCGCTGACATGAACGCGGCATCTTCAAAGCCCCAGCGCAGCGAATTCGCGAACGACACGCTGCTGCGCGCGCTGCGCCGCGAGCCCGTGCCGCACGTGCCCGTGTGGCTCATGCGCCAGGCGGGTCGCTATCTTCCCGAATACGCAGCACTTCGCGCACGTGCGGGCAGCTTCATGGCACTGGCGACCAATCCGTCACTCGCCACCGAAGTGACGCTGCAGCCGCTCGCGCGCTTTCCGCTCGACGCGGCCATCCTCTTTTCCGACATCCTCACGGTGCCCGACGCGATGGGGCTCGGGCTGTCGTTCGCCGAGGGCGAAGGGCCGCGCTTTGCGCGCACTGCGGCCGACGAGCGCTCGATCGAGGCGTTGAGCGTCCCCGATCTTGCGCGTCTTCGCTACGTGTTCGATGCCGTCGGCGAGATCAAGCGCGCGCTCGGCGGCCGCGTGCCGCTGATCGGCTTTGCCGGGAGTCCGTTCACGCTCGCGTGCTACATGATCGAAGGCCGCGGCAGCGCCGATTTCGCCAGCGTGCGGCGAATGGCGTTCGCACGTCCCGACCTTCTGGACCGGCTCGTCCGCGTGAACGCCGAGGCGGTGACGGCCTACCTGTGCGAGCAGGCACGCGCAGGGGCCGACGCGCTGATGCTTTTCGACACGTGGGGCGGGCTGCTTTCGCCGGCTGCGTATCGTCGCTTCTCGCTGGCGCCAATGCGCTCCATTCTCGAGCGGTTGCCCGCTGGCGTGCCGACGATCATCTTCACCAAGGGCGGCGCAGCCTCGCTGCCGGCCATCGTCGATTCGGGCGCGTCGTGCGTGGGGCTCGACTGGACGGCGGACCTCGCCGGTGCGCGCGGGCACTACGGCGATCGTGTCGCATTCCAGGGCAATCTCGACCCGCTCGCGTTACTGACCGATGCCGACAGCGTCGAGCGCGCAGCGCTGGCGCAGCTTGCCGAGGCAGGGGAGGCGCCCGGGTACGTGTTCAACGTGGGTCACGGGCTCGTGCCCGGCACGCCGCCGGACAACGTGGCGGCCCTTGTGGCTGCGGTCCACCGGGCGTCGGCCCGCGACACCCGGCCCGTCTCGCCGCCGTGATCCGACCTGCACCCGATCTTGAACGAGGGAGTTGACAAACGTCAAAACACGCGTTCCCCGCGGAGTTATGCACACGACCAGGCCGTTTGTCCTACACCCCGGCAGGTGACGAAATTTGCGCGAAGCGCGTCCGGTAAATAGCTGAAAAAGCGATCCAATTTTTGCGGCGTGGCGAGGGTGCAACAATCACGCCACGCGATTGACGCAACCGGCGATGGGCAGCAGAACCAGTTACGCACAAAACTATCCACAAGACGGGTGGGAAAGTTTTACCGGACGTTTTAGTAATTAGCGGCTTGCCATTCCATGTTGATGTATCGGATTAACTTTCGCGTAAGCAACATCGCAAGCGCGCCCCTTCCGTTGTAATTCCTGCTGCGGTTCATCGATGGCGATCGCCCACGTCGCCATGCCGATCGCGGCGTGGCAACACTTCGATTACTGGATCCCCGAAGGCCTGTCCGTCGCGCGCGGCGATATTGTGCGCGCGCGTCTCGGGAGGCGAAAGTGCATCGGTGTCGTGACGAGCATCGACGCGGCATCCGCCTTCGCCGACAGGCTGCAGCCGATCGACGCCTTGTGCGGGATCGCGCGACTGCCCGAAGAGATGCTCGCCATGGCGGACTTCGTCAGCACGTACTATCAGGTGCCGCCGGGTCTCGCGCATGCGTTGCTGATTCCGCCCCGAACGCTGGGCACGCGCGCTGCGTCGAAAGCCGCGACATCGGCCGAGTCGCAGTCGGTGGCGCCGCCCGACGGTCACGTGCTGAATGCGGCCCAGGCGGGTGCGCTCGGCGCAGTCGCCGCCAGCATGGGCACGTTTGGCGTGATGATGCTTCATGGCGTGACCGGCAGCGGCAAGACCGATGTGTATCTGGCCGCCGCCGCGCATGTCGTTGCCCGCGGTGGCCAGGTGCTGATCCTCGTTCCCGAGATCAACCTGACCCCTCAGTTCGAGCGGCGCGTGCAGCGCGCGCTCCCGGCGGCGCGCGCCGTGACATTGCACAGCCGGCTCGCGGCGGGTGCGCGGCGCGCGCACTGGGACGCGGCCGCGAGCGGCGCGGCGCAGGTCGTGCTGTCGACACGTCTCGGCGTTTTCGTACCGCTGCCCAACCTTGCGCTGATCGTCGTCGACGAGGAACACGACGACTCGTTCAAGCAGCAGGACGGCGCCCGTTACCACGCGCGCGACCTTGCCGTGTGGCGCGCGCGCAGGCGCCACGTCCCGGTCGTCCTCGGCAGTGCGACGCCTTCACTCGAGACCTGGACGCGCGCGCGCGCCGGCCGCTACCGGATCGCGACGCTGCCCGAACGTGCCGACGCACGGGCTCGCCTGCCCGCCATCCGCTTCGTTCCCGTCCGTCGCACCGACGCCCGCGACGGGTTGTCTCCCGCGTTGCGCGAAGCGATCGGCGTGCGACTCGCGAGAAACGAGCAGTCGCTGATCTTCGTCAACCGTCGCGGGTACGCGCCTTCGCTCAAATGCGCGGCATGCGACTGGGAGTCGGCATGTTCGCGCTGCGCGGCGCGGCTCGTCGTGCATCGCGGTCCCGACCGGCTGCGCTGCCATCACTGCGGCAGCGTGAAGCCGCTGCCGCGCGCCTGCCCCGAATGCGGGAACGTCGATCTGCTGCCGCTCGGCTTCGGCACGCAGCGGCTGGAGCAGGCCGTTCGCGCGGCCTTTCCGGCCGCCCGGATCGCGCGCGTCGATCGCGACACGACGCGCAACAAGGATGCGTTCGCGAACGTGCGCCGCGACGTCGAGAACCAGGCGCTCGACATCCTGATCGGCACGCAGATGCTCGCGAAGGGCCACGATTTTGCGCGTCTCACGCTCGTCGGCGTTCTCGGTGCCGACAACGCGCTCTACAGCGCCGATTTCCGTGCCACCGAACGCCTGGCGGCGCTCCTGATGCAGGTCGCAGGACGCGCCGGGCGTGCCGACCTCGCCGGTGAAGTGGTCGTGCAAACGGATTTTCCCGGCCACCCGGTCTACCGCGCGCTGGCGGCGCACGACTATGCGAGCTTTGCCGACGAGCTGGTCGGCGAGCGCGAGGCCGCGCAGTTGCCGCCGGCCTCGCACGTAGCGCTGTTGGTTGCCGAAGCGCATGTGCGCGACGATGTCGACCGCTTTCTGGACGCGGCATTCGATGCGGCGACGGCGTTGCGCAAGGCCGATGCGGGCGTCGAGGTATTTCCACCGGTGCCCGCTCCGATGGCACGCCGACGCGGCTACGAGCGCGGACAGGTCGTTGCGCAGAGTGCGCGGCGCAAGGATCTGCACGCGTTCCTGCCGCGCTGGCGTGAAGCGCTCGCGGCTGGCACGGGCACGCGCGTGCGCTGGGCGATCGACGTCGATCCGACGTCGTTCTAGGCCGCTCGCCCGATTTTATTGATCGTCCCGGAACTTGATGGCGATTTGCAGGGCTGCGCCGTTCCAGCGGAAGCGCGAACCGAGCGTCTTTCGCTCGAACGCGTCACTGGGTCCCCGCCTTCGCGGGGACGACGAAGTTGTGGAGCCCCACATCACGCAATTATGTAAAGCAATTAGCCACATTCATGCTGCGGCTGCGCGCCGAGTGCGGGGTGGTGCCGTGCACTCGCTATAATTGCGCGCGCCATGCCCTCCCATGAAGCCGCGGCCGTTCCGGCCGAGGCAGTCGACCCGAAGCAACGCATCGCCGAAGCGCTCACGCGCATCGTCGGCGCGACGTTTCCCGACGCACCGCTTTCCGCCGCGCTCGTCGAGCGTCCGCGCGACGCGTCGCACGGCGACTACGCGACGAACGCGGCGCTCGCGCTCGCGAAGCCGGCGCGGCGCAATCCGCGCGAGCTCGCGCAGCGCTTCGCAGGCGATCTCCAGGCGGCGCTTCCGGGCCTCGTCGAGTCGGTCGACGTGGCCGGTCCCGGCTTCATCAACGTGCGTCTCACCAGCGCTGCCCGGCAGCAGGTCGTTGCCGCGATCCTCGCCGCCGGCGACCGTTATGGTCGAAGCGCGGCGCGCGCCGGCGAGCGCGTTCTCGTCGAATTCGTCTCGGCCAATCCCACCGGACCGCTGCACGTCGGGCACGGCCGGCAGGCGGCGCTCGGCGATGCGATCGCGAACCTGCTTCAGGCGCAGGGCGCGGAGGTCACGCGCGAGTTCTACTACAACGACGCGGGGCAGCAGATCGAGAACCTCGCGGTGTCGGTGCGTGCCCGCGCCCGCGAGATTCTCGGCGAGTCGGGTGAATTCCCCGAGGACGGCTATCGCGGCGAGTACATCCGCGAGCTCGCGCAACGCTATCTCGACGAGGTCGGCAACGACCTGTCCGACATCGAGCCGATCCGCCGCTTCGCAGTGGCGGAGCTGCGCAAGGAGCAGGACCGCGACCTCGCCGCATTCGGCGTGCGCTTCGACCGCTTCTACCTCGAAAGCTCGCTCTATGCCGACGGCCGCGTCGACGCGACGGTGGCGAGGCTCGTTGCGGCCGGCGTCACCTACGAGCACGAAGGCGCGCTGTGGTTGCGCACGACGGACTTCGGCGACGACAAGGATCGCGTGATGCGCAAGTCCGACGGCGGCTACACGTACTTCGTGCCCGACGTCGCCTATCACGTCACCAAGATCGAGCGCGGCTTCGAGCGCGCGATCAACGTGCAGGGCTCCGACCATCACGGCACGATCGCGCGCGTTCGCGCGGGACTGCAGGCGCTCGGCGCCAACGTACCGCCGGGCTATCCCGATTACGTGCTTCACAAGATGGTGACGGTGATGCGCGGCGGCGAGGAAGTGAAGATCAGCAAGCGCGCCGGCAGCTACGTCACGCTGCGCGACCTGATCGACGAAGCCGGGCGCGACGCCGTGCGCTTCTTCCTCGTGTCGCGCAAGGCGGATTCCGAGTTCGTGTTCGACATCGACCTCGCCCGGTCGCAGTCCGAGGAGAATCCGGTCTACTACGTGCAGTACGCGCACGCACGCGTCGCATCGGTGCTGAAGCAGGCGAACCTGCCGTTCGACGCGGCGCGCGCGACGCTTCGCGATGCCGACCTTGCTGCGCTCGAGAGCCGCTACGAGACGCCGCTGTTGCGCCGCCTGGCCGATTTTCCCGACGAGGTGGCGCTTGCCGCGCGCGAATTCGCGCCGCATCAGCTCACGTTCTACCTCAAGGATTTGGCGCAGGAATTCCACAGTTACTATAATGCGGAGCGCTTTCTCGTCGACGACCCCCGAATACGCAATGCGCGCCTCGCGCTGATCGTGGCCGTGGGCCAGGTGTTGCGCAACGGCCTCACCCTGCTCGGCATCGGCGCGCCCGATGCCATGTAATGCTTGTGCGCGCGTGACGCGCGTGTTTCCAATGACGCCATCCGCGCCGCACACCTCGCTCCCATGACTTCAATCCACGCATCCCGCCGGCCTTCGATGGCGCGCACTCCGCAGCCCCGAGGCGCACTCGGGGGCACGCTGCTCGGCGTGTTCATCGGCATCATCGTCGGACTCGGCATGGCGGCGAGCGTCGCCTACTGGCTGATGAAGAACAACCCGGCGCTGCCGATGCCGACGTTCTCGCGCGACACGACCGAGCCTTCGCGCGATGCAGCGAAGGTCGCGAAAGCCGACGACAAGCCGCGCTTCGATTTCTACAAGATCCTGCCCGGGGTCGAGGAGCCGAAGGTGCAGCCGGCGCCCGACCGCGGTGATCGTGCCGTCGTCGACCAGGCGAAGGCACGGATCGCCGACAAGCCCGCCGAGCGCGCGGCGCCCGCGCTGCAGCCCGCAACGGACAAGGTCGCATCCGCGGCCGACACGACGGCCAGGCCCGTCAAGCCGAACGATCGCTTCTGGCTGCAGGCAGGGTCGTTCTCGACGGTGCCCGACGCGGAGAACCTGCGCGCGCGGCTTGCCCTTGCCGGTTGGGAGGCGAGCGTGCAGGAAGGCGCGCTGCCGGACAAGAGCGTGCGCTATCGTGTGCGCCTCGGACCTTACGACAACCCGGACGAGCTCGGACGCATGAAGTCGGAGCTCGCCCGGCGCGGTTTCGACGTCGCGGTCATCCACTATTGACGTCCATCCGGCGGCTGGCGGCACGCCGGCCGGAACTCGCGTGCGCCCGCGCAGGCCCAACCTTCTTCATTTCCCGGGAGTCTCCATGAGCATTCCGCAACTGCGTTTCCTCGCTCGCGGCCTGATTGCGCTGTTCGCTTTCGCACTGTGCGCGGGAGCGGCGAGCGCCGCGCTCGTCGAAGGAAAGAACTACGAGCGCCTGTCCAACCCGCAGCCGGTCGAAACGGGCAAGAAGATCGAGGTGATCGAATTCTTCTCGTACGGCTGCCCGCATTGCGCCGCGCTCGAGCCGTTTCTCGACACCTGGCTCGAAAAGCTGCCGCCCGACGTCGCGTTCCGGCGCGTCCCGGTGATGTTCCATTCCGACTGGGTCCAGCTCGCGAAGGTGTATTACACGCTCGACGCGATGGGCCAGGTCAAGCTTTCGCCCGACGTGTTCAAGGCCATTCACGAGACGGGCACGCGGCTTTCGGACAAGAAGACGTTCCTCGACTGGGCGGCGAGCAAGGGTCTCGACCGCAAGAAGGTCGAGGAAGTGTTCGATTCGTTCGCCATCGACGGCAGGATCAAGCGCGCAATGCAGCTCGCGCAGGAATACCGGATCCAGTCGGTGCCCAGCGTGATCGTCGATGGCAAGTTCATCACGTCGTCTGATCGCGTCGGCACCCACGCAAACCTGCCGGCGGCGATCGACGAGCTCATCGCGAAGGCGCGCGCCGAGCGCAAGAGCTGACGCCTGAACGTCTTCATCACCGGTGCGTCGTCCGGCATCGGCGAAGCGCTTGCGCGGCACTACGCCACCGAGGGTGCTGCGCTCGGATTGTATGCGCGGAGGCGCGCCGAGCTCGACCGCGTTGCAGCGTCACTGGCGCCCGCGGCCGTTGCAACGTTCGCCGGCGACGTGCGTGACCCCGCGACGCTCGCCGCCGCGGCGGACACCTTCATCGACCGTTTCGGAACGCCCGACATCGTGATCGCCAACGCCGGCGTTTCGCGCGGGACGTCCACCGAGCACGCCGAGGATCTGGCCGCGTTCCGCGAGGTGTTCGACACGAACGTGCTCGGCCTCGTCTACGCGTTTCAGCCGTTCATCGCCGCCATGCGCGCGGCCCGCCGTGGAACGCTCGTCGGCATCGCAAGCATCGCCGGCTTCCGCGGGGTTCCCGGATCGGGCGCCTACAGCGCGTCGAAGGCCGCGGCGATCGCGTATCTCGAGAGCCTCCGCGTCGAGCTGCGTGGAAGCGGAATCGGCGTCGTCACCGTCTGCCCCGGTTACATCGCAACGCCGATGACGTCACGCAATCCCTATCGGATGCCTTTCCTGATGCCGGCCGATACGGCGGCACGCAGGATCGCGAACGCCATCGCGAGGCGCAAGCGCTTCTACGTGCTGCCATGGCCGATGGCGCTCGCCGGCCGCGTGTTTCGCGCGCTGCCGCGGCCGCTCTACGATCGCGTTTTTGCCAACGCGCCGCGCAAGCCGCGACGCCCCGGCTGATCGCGATACCGCGCGCTACAGCGGCAGCCGCACGCCGAGCGTGACCGCGTAATCGTTGCCCTGGCTGCGTCCCGACGTGGCCGACCCCGCCACATATCCGGTGAAGCGTCCGAAGTCGGTGCTCGCGCCGACCAGGTACTGGACGTAATTGCCGTCCGGCTCGATCGTCGGAAGCGAGTAACGGCCGCCGAGCGTCACCGACGACGCGTCGACGTAACGCACGTCGTCCTTGCTTTCGAATGCGAAGCCGACGCGCGCGAAAGGCCGCACGTTGCCGATGTGTCCGGCGACCTGCCAGCCGAGCGTCGATATGAACGACTTCCGCTGCTGCTCGCCATAGAAGAGCGCGGTGCTGTCGTCGCCGTTCTCGGCGAAGCCTTTCACATGGATGTCCTGGTACGCGAGGCGCACGAAAGGCCCATGCAGCACGTCGGCGTACTGGAACCAGTAGCCCCCGAGCACGCTGGCCATCAGGTGCCAGCCGCGCGTGTCGCCGCGCTCGCTTCGACGCAGCGCGCCGAGGTCGAAATCGCGGTGCACGTCGGAAAAGTCGAGATCGCCCGCCCCAAGCGTCGCGCCCACGTACCACGGTCCCGTGCCATAGCCGGCGTACACGTTGCCGGTCGTCTCGCGCAGCGTGTAGCCGCCGCTCGCGGCGCCGAAGCTGCCCCTGTCGTCGGCGAACGTGAACGCGCCGCCGACGAGCATGTGCTCGGAAACCTTGATGTCGCCGCCCGCCGCGATCGTGTTCACGTCGGCGTTGCCCGACACGAAATTGCCGTTGAACGCGTCGCGCCCGTAGTCGTAGCTCGCCCACGCCTCGAACTTCGACGCCGACGCGGGCGCATCGAGCGCGGAAATCATCCGGTTGTCGATCGCGCGGAACGTCGCCTGTTCCACGGCGAGCGGCGCCTCGGCCAGCACGCCGATCTTCATCGGTCCGTCGATCATCGATTCCACCGCCTGCGCGATGATCGCGTGTCCCGCACTCGTTGGATGCACGCCGTCGGCGAACAGGAACGTCCTCGCGGCATCCGGCGTCACGAGATTGGCCGGCGTGCACAGCAGCGAAGGCGTCGTGCCGCACGCAGGAACGGTCACGTTGACGAGGCCGAAAGATGCGGGATTCGCGATCGCTTCGCGGAAAAGCGCGTTGACGTTGAAGCGGATCGTCGGCGCGCCGAGCGTGTCCAGGCCGCCGATCAGCGCGGTGTTGTAGAGGTTCGAAACCGCACTGAATTGCACGGGCTGCCCCGACGCAATGCCGGACGGCGTGCTGCCGAGGTCGGGCATGTTGAAGACGACGACGTAGCGGGCACCGGCGCGGTTCAGAATGGCCACCTGCTGCGCGAGGTCGCCCGCGGCGGTCGCGACGTTTGCCTGCAATTGCGCGGGCGTGATTGCGCCGGCACCGAGCGCGCCGAGCTGGAAGAAGATGTCGTTCGCGCCGCCCCATACGGAGTAAAGCGCACCGCGGTCGAGCGGACCGCGGCTCACGAGTTGCGCAACCTGCGTGGCAATCGGGGCGGCCGTCCCGGTCGGTGGAGCGTCGGGCACGCCGGGCAGAGCGGTCACGCGTGCGCCGCCTTGCGCGAAGTTGGTGCCGCCCTGGTTCGCGGGAATCGCGGTGAAGCCGTAGTGCTGCGCGAATTGCTGCGACCAGACGGGCCCGGGATTGGTCGTGAAAAGCCCCGTCCCGGGCGGCAGCAGCGGCTTGTACGTTCCACTGTCCGTCAGGCTGTCGCCAAAAAAGTAGACGTTCGAAAACTGCGCCGAAGCGTTGCCGGCGCCGAGCATGCAAGCGACGGCGGTTGCGGCGAATGACACGCGGAAGGGTCGGGTCAAGAAGTGCTCCTCGTTCGTTACGGTAGCGCGGGATTGCCAGGCCGTGGGCGGGCGCTCGATTCTAGCGGAGCGTGTTGCGGGCGTCCGGTCAACGGACGCGCTCGCGTAAACGTTCTCGACGACATCATGCACGGCATTCCCTCTTCGGCGCACAGCGTTGCGATCTGCGCGCGCGCCGAATGCAAGCGCTTCGTGCGCGCCGTTGCGACGGGCCTCGTCGTGCTGTTCGCCGGCGCGCTTGCGCTTGCGGCGCATGCGCAATCCGACGATCCGTTGCCTACCCGCGTCGGCAGGCTCGCCAACGTGCAGGGCGCGTTCTATCGCTCGGCCGGTGACGGCAGCGACGACGACTGGATCCCGATCGGTCGCAATTATCCGGTGGCACAGGGCGACAACCTGTGGGCCGACCGCGATGCGCGCGCCGAAGTCGACTACGGCGGTGGCCAGTTCCGACTTTGGGGTGACACGAACCTGCACGTGTCGCGGCTCGACGAGCGGCAACTCGCGCTTTTCGTCGCGTCGGGTCGCGTCATCGTTCGCGTGCGCTACCTGCAGCCCGACGATTCGGTTCGCGTCGATACGCCGTCGACGCAGATCGCGCTGGAGCGGCCCGGCCTCTACCGGATCGACGTCGATGCGACGGCGCAGCAGACGACGCTGCTCGTGCGCGAGGGCGAAGCTGCGGTCGCGACACCCGCCGGCGCACAGCACGTGCTCCCCGGACAGCTTGCACGGGTGCGCGAAGCGGAGAACGCGACGGCCGACATCCACAGCGGCGGGGGACTCGACGCCTTCGACACGTGGAGCGCCGAACGCGACCGCGTGTACGAGCAGCCGCGTGAAAACGCGTACGTGTCGCGCGAGATGGTCGGCCAGGCCGATCTCGACGCGTATGGCCAATGGCAGCCGTATCCGGAGTACGGCGCCGTGTGGTTCCCGACGGTCGACCCTGAATGGGCGCCATATCGTTTCGGAGAATGGACGTGGCTGCCCGGCTTCGGTTACACATGGGTCGACAGCGCGCCGTGGGGGTATGCGCCGTTCCATTACGGTCGCTGGGCGTACATCGGCGGACGCTGGGGTTGGTGTCCCGGCGCGTTCGTCGCGCGGCCGTCGTGGGCGCCCGCACTGGTTGCCTGGTACGGCGACGGCGTGTTTGCGGGCTCGCCGGTGTACGGGTGGGTGCCGCTCGGCTGGGGCGAGCCGTTCGTGCCCGCATGGCATGGATGCGGATCGCGCTGCTATGCGCGCTACAACCGACCATACGCGGTCAACGTCGCCGAACGGAGCGACGCGCGTCCGACCCGCTATGCGAATTGGTCGGTTCCGGGTGGTGCGACCGCGGTGCCGGCCGGGACACTGACGAGCGGGCGGCCCGTGGCGCCGAATCGCGTCGCACTGCCCGCTTATCGGCCGATCGCACCCGCGTTGACGACGGCACCGCCGGCGCTCAAGCCGGCGCCCGTTCGGCCAGGCGCCGTGCGCGCCGGCAACGGCACGCCGCTGCCGGCTGCGGCGTTGGCTGCGCGCGACGCTCGTGCGGTGTCGCTGCCGCCGGCCGCCCCGACGATACGCACGTCACCGATGTCGCCGCTCGCGCCACGGTCGCCGGCGTCTGGCGCGCCATTGGCGGCACCCGAGACACGTGCGGTGTCTCCGCCGACGCGGGCCGTGCCTCCGCCGGCACCGCAGGGACGAGCGGCGCCGCTGCCCGAGCGTTCGGTGCGGCCCATGCCCGTACCACCACCGGCGCCGGCCCCTGGGCCCATCCGTGTCCCGGCGCCTGCGCTGCCGCTGCCACGGATGCCCGCGCCTCCGGTGCCTGGTGTCGCCCCGGCGCCACCCGCCTCAGTTGTTCCGACGCCGTCGCGCGCGCCGGCACCGATCGTTGCCGTGCCGCCACCGCGAGCACCGGCACCCGCGGTCGTTCCGTCACCGGCGGCGCCCGTTGCGCCGAGGCCGCCCGCGGTGCAGAACTAGCAAGCTGTTTCGGTTGCAGAATCAGCGAGCGGCCCCGCTCGCCGGATCCGCCCTTCAGCTATGGGCCGGAAGACGCGCCCTTTCAGCTATCGGGCGGAAGACGCGCCGTTCAGCTATCGGGCGGAAGACGCGCCGTTCAGCTATCGGCACGAAGACGCGCGTACGAGCCGGGTGCCGCTTCGATGACCGGCAGCTTGCCCTTGCCCGGCACGCGCGCCGGCACTTCGCCTTCCAGGAACGGCTCGATCCAAGCGCGCCAGTCGCTCCACCACGAGCCTGCGTGCTGCGCCGCGCCGGCGAACCATTCGTCCGCATTGTCGGCGAGCGTTTCGTTCGTCCAGTAGCCGTATTTGTTCGCCGCCGGCGGATTGATCATGCCGGCGATGTGCCCCGAGCCGGACAGGACGAAGCGCTTTTTCCCCTGGATCAGCCCGGGACCGGCGTACGTCGTTTTCCACGGCGCGATATGGTCCTCGATCGCCGATACGAAGTACGTCGGCACGGTGACCTTCGACAGGTCGATCGGCACGCCGGCGAGCGTGAGCGCGCCCGGCTCGCGCAGCTTGTTCCCCATGTACATGTTGCGCAGGTAATAGCTGTGCATGCGCGCCGGCATCCGCGTCGAGTCGCAGTTCCAGTGCAGCAGGTCGAACGGGAACGGGTCGCGGCCGAGCAGGTAGTTGTTGATCACGAACGACCAGATGAGGTCGTTCGCGCGCAGCAGGTTGAACGTGTTCGCCATCTCGCTGCCCTCGAGATAGCCGCGCTCCTGCATCTTCTTCTCGAGCGACGCGACCTGGGCCTCGTCGATGAACACCTCGAGCTCGCCCGCCGCGGTGAAATCGACCAGCGCCGTCATGAACGTGGCGCTGGCGATGCGCTTCTGCTTCTTCGCGGCGAGCCAGCCCAGCGTCGCGGCGAGCAGCGTTCCGCCGAGGCAATAGCCGATCACGTTCGCGTCGGGCTCGCCGGTCGCGTCGCGGACCGCGTCGAGTGCTGCGAGCGGTCCGTCGACCAGGTAATCCTCGAAGTCCTTGTGCGCGAGCTTCGCGTCCGGGTTGACCCACGACACGACGAACACGGTCATCCCTTCGCTCACCGCCCAGCGGATGAACGAGTTCTTCTCGCGCAGGTCGAGGATGTAATACTTGTTGATCCACGGCGGAATGATCAGAAGCGGACGCTTTCGCACCTTGGCGGTGGCCGGCTCGTACTGGATCAGCTGCATCAGCGCGTTCTGGTAGACGACCTTGCCCGGCGTCGTCGCGATGTTGACGCCGAGCTCGAACGCCTTCGGGTCGGTCATCGAAATGCGCAGCTGGCCGTTCCCGCGCTCGATGTCGTCGAGCAGGTTGTTGAGGCCGCGCACGAGGTTCTGGCCGCCGCTCGACACTGTCTCGCGGAACACCTCCGGGTTGGTCAGCGCGAAGTTCGACGGTGCGAGCGCGTCGATGTACTGGCGAGTGAAGAACTGCACCTTCTTCTTCGCCGGTTCGGACAGTCCCTCGACGCTTGCCACCTGCTCGTGCAGCCAGCGCGCGGTGATCAGGTACGACTGCTTCATGTAGTCGAACAGGAAGTGCTCGTGCCAGCCGGCATCCTTGAAGCGCTTGTCGCCTTGCGCGGGCTCGGCGACCGGCAACGCCTGCGCGCCCATCATGCGCAGCATCGACGACTGCCACAGCGTCATGTAGTCGCGCCACAGGCGCATCTGGCCTTCGGCGATGCGCGCCGGGTTGGCGAGCATCTTCGCGGCGAGCTCCATGAATGCCTTGCCGAGGCCGAGCTCGTCGCTCGCGACGGCGGCCTGCTTGCCGGCATTCCGCGCAACGAATTCGCCCATCAGCTTCGCGCTTTTCTCGGCGGCGGCGGCGAGCGATTCGGCGAGCTTGACGGGGTCGAATCCGGACGTGTCGGGCGTGCCCGATGTGGAGGTTGTGGTGGGAGGTGTCGCCATCGTGTTCGAGGGAGGGAATGCGGGACGGGAGCGCAACCGCTCCATATTACGCGGTGAAGCGAATCGTGCCGTCGCGGGCCACGTGGCGCTCCGCGAGGCGATGGCGCCACAGGTGATTGAGATGCGCGATCGCCTCGCCCATGGCAAAGAAGCGCTGGTGCACGTCGAGCGCGCGGCGGAACAGCACCGGAATGACGTCGTGCGCCGATTGCGGCACGCGGCTGGCGGCGAGCCATTGCTGCAGCTCCGCAAGTCGCGCCGCATGATGCGCGGCAAGCTGTGCGACGCGCGCCGCGATGCCGCGAAACGGCAGCCCGTGCGAGGGCAGCACCAGCGTGTCGGGCGGCAGCGCCTCGAATGCGGCGAGCGAGTCGAGGAACCGCTGCACCGGATCGGCGTCGGGCTCGCCCGGCCATACCGAGACGTTCGTGCTGATCCGAGGCAGCAGCATGTCGCCGGCGATCAGCACGCGCGCGCCCGCGGCAGCGAGCGATGCATGCTCGGCGCAATGCCCGTAGCCCGCGATGACGCGCCACGGCAGCCCGCCGAGCGTCAGCACGTCGCCGTCGATGATCCGCGAGAACGATTGCGGCGCCTCCGGCACGCCGCGCCGGTAATGATTGCCGCGTGCCGCGAGTGCGGCCACATGCTCCGGCGGCATGCCGTGACGGGCGAAGAGTGCCTGCACATCCGCCGACCCGTAGCCCGCCTGCCCGGCGATCAGCGCATGCGTCGCGAGGTACTCGCCCTGTGTCATCGTGACGGTGCAGCCGTAGCGTGCCGCGAGCCACGCGGCATTGCCGACGTGATCCGGGTGGCAATGCGTGACGACGATGCGCTCTAGCGGCCGGTGCGCGAGCGTCGTCTCGAAGTGGCGCTGCCAGTGCGTGCGCGTCGCCCCGTCGCCGTAACCGCAATCGACGAGCGTGCAGCCGTCGTCTTCCTCGATCAGCCACAGGTTGATATGGTCGAGCGCGAACGGCAGCGGCATGCGCAGCCAGACGATGCCGGGTGCCACGTCGCGCGCATCGCCGGGCGGCGGCGGCTCACCGTCGATTTGAAGCACCGCGCGCGACAGCGAATCGTTCATCCCGGTATGGTATCGTGCCACCCCGCGCCGCCATGCCCGCCGTGCGCTTCGCACCACGCATTGCATGCCCGCCACGAACCGCCACGCCGCCCCGCCGGGCTCGCGTGCGACGTACACGATCTCCGAGCTCGCGCGCGAGTTCGCGCTCACGACGCGGGCGATCCGCTTCTACGAGGATTGCGGGCTGCTGACGCCGGCCCGCGACAAGCGCACGCGGGTTTACCGCGAGCGGGAGCGCGTGCGGCTCAAGCTGATCCTGCGCGGCAAGCGGCTCGGCCTTGCGCTCTCCGAGATCGGCGAGCTGCTCGACCTCTACGAGGTGCGGCGCAACGAGCACGCGCAGCTCACGGCGTTCCTTTCGCTGCTGGCCGAGCGCCGGATGCGTCTTCTGCAGCAGCGCGAGGATATCGAGGCGGTGCTCGCCGAAATCGACGGCATCGAGCGTGAATGCAGGCGTCGGCTCAGGGCCGAGGCGCGCACCGAGTCTGATTGACGTTTACGTAAACGTCATGGAGAATCCCGGCGTGACGATCGACGCGTTCGCCGAGCGGGTGCGTGACAGCTTCGCCCGCCAGGGGGCGATGACGCTGATCGGCGCGCGCCTCGAGACGCTGCGGCCGGGCTATTGCGCGCTGGCGCTGACGCCGCGGCCCGAAACGTCGCAGCAGCACGGCTATGTGCATGCGGGCATCCTCGCGACGCTGGTCGATTCGGCGGGCGGCTACGCGGGCTACACGCTGTTTCCGGCCGACAGCTCGGTGCTGACCGTGGAGTTCAAGCTGAACCTGCTCGCACCCGCGCAGGGTGATCGCATCGTCGCCGAGGGCTTCGTCGTCAAATCCGGTCGTACACTGACGATCACGCGCGGCGACGTGCATGCCGAGCGCAACGGCGAAAGAACGCTGGTGGCGATCATGCAGCAGACGCTGATGGTGATGCGCGACACATCCGATGCGCGCCGCGACCGTCGCGAGGCGAGCGGCGCCGCCGCGGCACCGGGCGCAAGCACGGGAGCGGCCGATGACTGACGCGATGTCTTTCGATTTCGGGCTCGGCGAAACCATCGACATGCTGCGTGCGTCTGTACGCGCGTTCGCGGCCGCCGAAATCGCGCCGCGCGCCGCGGCGATCGATCGCGACAACGCGTTTCCCGCCGACCTGTGGCGCAAGCTCGGCGACATGGGATTGCTCGGCATCACCGTCGAGGAAGACTACGGCGGCACGGGCCTCGGCTACCTCGCGCACATCGTCGCGATGGAGGAGATATCGCGCGCGTCGGCGTCGGTCGGCCTGTCGTACGGTGCGCATTCGAACCTGTGCGTCAACCAGATCCGGCGCAACGGCAGCGACGCGCAGAAGCGCCGCTACCTGCCGCGGCTCGTCAGCGGCGAGCACGTCGGCGCGCTCGCGATGAGCGAATCGGGCTCGGGATCCGACGTCGTGTCGATGCGCCTCCGCGCCGAGCGTCGCGGCGACGTCTACGTGCTGAACGGCACGAAGATGTGGATCACGAACGGCCCCGATGCGAACACGCTCGTCGTCTACGCGAAGACCGATCCGCAGGCGGGCGCGCGCGGGATCACCGCATTCATCGTCGAAAGGGGCATGTCCGGCTTCACCACCGCGCAGAAGCTCGACAAGCTCGGCATGCGCGGCTCGAACACCTGCGAGCTCGTGTTCGACGATTGCGAAGTGCCGGCCGCGAACGTGCTCGGCGAGGAAGGCCGCGGCGTGAACGTGCTGATGAGCGGCCTCGATTACGAGCGCACGGTTCTCGCGGGCGGCTCGCTCGGCATCATGGCCGCATGCTTCGACGCGGTGCTGCCCTACGTGCACGAGCGGCGCCAGTTCGGGCAGCCGATCGGCGAGTTCCAGTTGATGCAGGGCAAGCTCGCGGACATGTATACGACGATGAATGCGTGCTGCGCCTATGTGTACGCGGTGGGCCGCGCCTGCGATCGCGGGCAGGCCACGCGCAAGGACGCCGCCGGCGCGATCCTTTACGCGGCGGAGAAGGCGACGTGGATGGCGGGCGAGGCGATCCAGTGCCTCGGCGGCAACGGCTACATCAACGAGTTTCCGACCGGACGACTGTGGCGCGACGCCAAGCTCTACGAGATCGGCGCGGGAACCTCGGAGATCCGCCGGATGCTGATCGGGCGCGAGCTTTTCAGCGAAACGAAATGACGCCCGCGTCGCGACGAGCGGCGCCGGGCAGGGAAGGGTGAAGTCATGACCAGCGATCCGATCGTCATCGTCGGTGCGGCGCGCACGCCGATGGGTGGCTTCCAGGGCGACTTCGCATCGCTCGCCGCGAGCGACCTCGGCGCGGTCGCCATCAAGGCGGCCGTCGAGCGCGCCGGCATCGAGCCAGCGGATGTCGACCGCACGATCTTCGGCTGCGTGCTGCCCGCCGGCCAGGGACAGGCCCCGGCGCGGCAGGCGTCGCTGAAGGCCGGCCTGCCGTTGTCGACGCCGTGCACGACGGTCAACAAGATGTGCGGCTCGGCGATGGAGGCGATGATCCTCGCGCACGACGCGCTCGTCGCGAACTCGTCCGACATCGTCGTCGCCGGCGGCATGGAGAGCATGAGCAACGCGCCGTACCTGATGCCGAAGGCGCGCGCCGGCTACCGGATGGGCCACCAGGTCGTGCAGGATCACATGTTCCTCGACGGCCTCGAGGACGCGTACGACAAGGGCCGGCTGATGGGCACGTTCGCCGAGGATTGCGCACAGGGCTTCAGGTTCACGCGCGAGGCGCAGGACGAATTCGCGCTGTCGTCGCTGTCGCGCGCGCTCGCCGCCAACCGCGACGGCACGTTCGAATGGGAGATTGCGCCGGTGAAGGTCACCGGCCGGAAGGGCGACGTCGTGATCGCGAACGACGAGCAGCCGGCGAAGGCGATGCCCGAGAAGATCCCGTCGCTCAAGCCGGCGTTTCGCAAGGAGGGCACCGTCACCGCGGCGAATTCGAGCTCGATCTCGGATGGCGCTGCCGCGGTGGTGATGATGCGCCGCTCGACGGCGGAAGCGCGCGGACTCACGCCGCTTGCGACCGTCGTCGCGCATGCGACGCATGCGCAGGAGCCCGGGCTCTTCACGACTGCGCCGGTCGGCGCAATCGACAAGCTGTACAAGAAGACCGGATGGTCGACGAAGGACGTCGATCTCTTCGAGATCAACGAGGCGTTCGCTGTCGTCACGATGGCGGCGATGAAGGAGCACGGCATTGCGCGTGAGCGGGTGAACGTGCACGGCGGCGCGTGTGCGCTCGGCCATCCGATCGGCGCGTCCGGCGCGCGCATCGTCGTGACGCTCTTGGGCGCGCTGCGCAAGCACGGCGGCCGGCGTGGGGTGGCCGCGCTGTGCATCGGCGGCGGCGAGGCGACGGCGCTCGCAATCGAGCGCGTTTGATCATCGTGATGCAGCCGATGGCGAAAGCCCCAACCGTGCGGTTGCCATGATCCCGCTCGAGACGTGGCTGCTGTTTTGCCTCGCGTGCGTCGCGCTGGCCGCGACGCCCGGTCCGAACATGCTGTTCCTCGTCTCGCGCACGCTCGCGCAGGGCCGGCGCGCCGGCTTCGTGTCGCTCGCCGGCACCTCGACCGGCTTCGCGTTGCATGCGATCGCCGCGGCACTGGGGCTGTCGGCGCTGCTGGCGGCCGTTCCTCTCGCCTACGATGTCGTTCGTTTCGCCGGCGCGATCTACCTGGCGTGGCTTGCAGTGGTCACCTGGCGCGCCGGTGCCGAAGCCGATGCGGCGGCGGCCGTGCGGCGCGAATCTTCGGCACGCATGTACCGGCAGGGTCTCGTGACATCGTTGCTGAATCCGAAGCTCGCGGTGTTCCAGCTCGCGCTGTTTCCGCAGTTCATCGACCCGGCCCGGGGCAGCGTGCTGCTGCAGGGACTCGTGCTCGCCGCGACGCAGCTCGTGATCGTGATCGCCGGCGACTCCGTTTGCGTGTTCGCCGCAACCGGCGCGCGGCGCTGGTTCGCGCGCCGTCCGGGATGGAGCCGCTGGTCGAAGCGCGCGCTGGCGAGCGTCTTCGCCGGCCTCGCCGCGCGGCTTGCGATCCAGGCGCGCACATAGGAGACGCCGCGGCGTGCTGCTGACCGACGAACAGCGACAGATCCGCGACACGCTGCGGGACTTTGCGCGCGAGGCGCTCGCGCCGCACGCCGCGTCGTGGGACCGCGAGCACCGCTTTCCGCGCGAGGCGCTGCGGGCGCTCGGCGAGCTCGGCGTGCTCGGCATCGTCGTGCCCGAAGCGTTCGGCGGCGCCGGGCTCGATTACGTTTCGCTCGCGGTGGCGCTGGAGGAAATCGCTGCCGGCGACGGCGCGACGTCGACGATCGTCAGCGTGCAGAACAGCGTCGTGTGCGGACCGATTTTCGCGTTCGGTTCCGAAACGCAAAAGTCGAAATACCTGCCGTCGCTCGCCCGCGGCGAAACGCTCGGCTGCTTCTGCCTGACGGAGCCGCAAGCCGGCTCGGACGCCGCAGCCATCGCCACGCGCGCCGAGCGCCGGGGCAACCATTACGTGCTGAACGGCGTCAAGCAGTTCATCACGACGGGCGCGAATGCGGACGTTGCCATCGTGTTCGCGCTCACCGACCGCGGCGCCGGGAAGAAGGGCATCTCCGCGTTCATTGTCGACACGAAGACGCCCGGCTATGTCGTGGCCCGCGTCGAGGACAAGCTCGGGCAGCGTGCATCGGATACCGCGCAGATCGTGTTGGAGCAGTGCAGCGTGCCGGCGGAAAATCTTCTCGGCGCCGAAGGTGACGGCTACAGGATCGCGCTTGCGAACCTCGAAGGCGGACGCATCGGCATCGCGGCGCAGGCGGTCGGCATGGCGCGTGCGGCCCTCGACGCCGCGATCGCGTACGCGCGCGAACGGCGTGCTTTCGACAAGCCGATCGCCGGGCACCAGGCGATCAGCTTCCGGCTCGCCGACATGGCCACGCAGGTCGATGTCGCGCGTCAGATGGTGTGGCATGCCGCCGCACTGCGCGACGCAGGCGAGCCGTGCCTGAAGGAGGCGTCGATGGCGAAGCTTTTCGCGTCGGAGATGGCGGAGCGGGTCTGTTCCGACGCGCTGCAGGTGCACGGCGGCTATGGCTATGTGACCGATTTCGCGGTCGAGCGCATCTACCGCGACGTGCGCGTGTGCCAGATCTACGAAGGCACGAGCGACATCCAGCGGCTGGTGATCGCACGGGAGATTCTGCGATGAGCGCGCAGGGCCGCCCCAAGCGCGAATCAGCCCCGGAGCACGAAGTGCGGAGGGAAGTCCATTGAGCGCGCAGGGCCGCCCCAAGCGCGAATCAGCCCCGGAGCACGAAGTGCGGAGGGAAGTCCATTGAGCGCGCAGGGCCGCCCCAAGCGCGAATTCGCCCCGCAGCACGAAGTGCGGAGGGAAGTCCATTGAGCGCGCAGGGCCGCCCCAAGCGCGAATCAGCCCCGCAGCACGAAGTGCGGAGGGAAGGCGTATCGAGCGCGACGGCCGCCGCAAGCGACGAACCGATACGCGTGGGCATGCACGCGTCGCGCCGCGTGCATTTCGACGCCGCGGCGATCCGCAATTTCGCCGCACTTTCCGGCGATCACAATCCGCTGCACCACGATGAGCGCGCGGCCGCGGCCGGGCCCTTCGGAACGCTGATCGCGAGCGGGCCGCACGTCGTCGCGCTGATGATGGGCCTCGACGCGACGTTCCTGTCCGCGCATCACGAGGCGCTCGGCCTCGGCTTCGAGTTCCGCTTCGTCAAGGCCGTGCCCGCCGGCGTCACGCTTGCGCTCGAATGGACGGTGAAAGGCATCGAGCACAAGGCCTCCCTCGCAGGTGACATCGTCAGCGTCGAGGGACGCGCCGTCGACGATGCGGGCGTCGCGTACGTGACCGCAACCGGACGCAATCTCGTCAGGAGTCGCCGATATGCCTGAGCCGCTGCGGTTCCATTTCGATTTTTCGTCGCCCTACGGCTATCTCGCGTCGGAGAAAATCGAGGCGCTCGCCGCACGTCATGGGCGCGGCGTCGACTGGCGGCCGATGCTGCTCGGCGTCGCTTTCAAGGCGACCGGCTCGCAGCCGCTGACGACGATCCCGCTCAAGGGCGACTACACGAAGCACGACCTGCCTCGCAGCGCGCGCTTCCACGGCGTCGCTTTCAACATGCCGGCGAAGTTTCCGATCGCCACGCAGGCGCCCGCGCGCATCGTGCTGTGGCAGCGCGATCGCGACCGCGACCGCTGCGCCGCGCTGGTTCATGCGTTCTATCGCGCGTACTTCGTCGACAATCGCGACATCTCGGATCCCGAGGTCGCCGCCGACACCGCGGCGACCGCGGGCGTGCATCGCGGCGACGCGCGCGCAGTGATCGACGACCCCGCGTGGAAGGAAGCGTTGCGCGTGGAGGTCGGTGAAGCCGTCGCGAAGGGGGTGTTCGGCTCGCCGTTCATCTTCGTCCTGCGCGATGAAGGAGACGACCCCGGCGAGCCGTTCTGGGGCATCGACCGCTTCGACCAGGTCGAGCGCTGGCTCGCGCAAGGCGGGTTCTGATGGCAGCACCTGCCGAATACACGCTGTACTGCTTCGCGCAATCGGGCAACGCGTACAAGCCCGCGCTGATGCTCGAGCTAGCCGGCGCGAACTGGTCACCGCGCTTCGTCGATTACTTCGGCGGCGAGACGCTCACGCCTGCGTACCGCGAGATCAATGTGATGGGCGAAGCGCCGGTGCTGGAGCATCGCGGCGAGCGGCTTTCGCAGTCGGGCGTCATTCTCGACTACCTCGCGGCGACGCTCGGCCGCTTCGGCGCGCAAGACGACGCCGAGCGCCGCGAGATCCTGCGCTGGCTCCTCTTCGACAATCACAAGCTCACGAGCTATACCGCGACGTATCGCTTCATGCGCACGTTCGTCGACGGCGCCGACAAGGCGGTGATGGCCGAATTCCGGAAACGGGCCGAAGCGGCTTGGGCGGTTCTGAACGCGCATCTCGAGGCGCGCCGTTATGTCGTCGCGGGCCGCCTGACGATCGCCGACCTTTCCCTCTGCGGCTACCTGTACTTCGACGACGAGATCGGTGTCGACTGGGACGATCACCCGAACCTGCGCGACTGGCTCGCGCGCATTCGCGACGAGTCACGGTGGAAACATCCGTACGCGCTGATGCCCGGCCATCCTCTGGCCGTGCGCGCCTGAGCACGGGCACGACGCCGCGATCACGCCATGCCCGCGATCGAAACGAAACTCTCGACACGCGATGCGACGTTCGCGCGCAATCGCGATGCGATGGCGGCGCTCGTCGACGACATGCGCAGGCGCATCGCCGCGATCGAGCAGGGCGGTGGCGAGGCTGCGCGCAAGCGCCACCTGGCACGCGGCAAGCTGCTGCCGCGCGAGCGCGTGCGCACGCTGCTCGATCCGGGAAGCCCGTTTCTCGAGCTGTCGCAGTTCGCGGCGTACGACATGTACGGCGATACGATTGCCGCGGCGGGGATCGTCACCGGCATCGGCCGCGTGGCGGGACGCGAATGCGTGATCGTCTGCAACGACGCCACGGTCAAGGGCGGTACGTATTTCCCGATGACCGTGAAAAAGCATCTGCGCGCGCAGGAGATCGCGCGCCAGAACGGGCTGCCGTGCATCTACCTCGTCGATTCCGGCGGCGCCAACCTGCCGAACCACACCGATGTGTTTCCCGACAAGGAGCACTTCGGGCGTATCTTCTACAACCAGGCGACGATGTCGGCCGAGGGCATCGCGCAGATCGCGGTCGTCATGGGCTCGTGCACGGCGGGCGGCGCGTACGTGCCCGCAATGTGCGACGAATCGGTCATCGTCCGCGAACAGGCGACGATCTTTCTCGCGGGCCCGCCGCTCGTGAAGGCCGCGACGGGCGAGATCGTCAGCGCCGAGGAACTGGGCGGCGCCGACGTGCACACGCGCGTCTCCGGCGTCGCCGACCATTTCGCGCAGGATGATCGCCACGCGCTGTCGATTGCGCGGCGCATCGTCGGCAACCTCAATACGCGAAAGCAGGTCACGCTCGACATCGCCGAGCCGATGCCGCCACGCTATCCGGCCGAGGAGATCTACGGCATCATCAACGCCGACATCCGCAAGCCGTACGACGTGCGCGAGGTCATCGCGCGCATCGTCGACGATTCGGCGCTCGACGAGTTCAAGGCGCGCTACGGCACGACGCTCGTCACCGGCTTTGCGCGGCTGTGGGGCTATCCGGTGGGTATCGTCGCCAACAACGGCGTGCTGTATTCCGAATCGGCCCTCAAGGGCGCGCATTTCATCGAGCTCTGCGCGCAGCGGGGCATCCCGCTCGTTTTCCTGCAGAACATCACCGGCTTCATGGTCGGGAAGAAGTACGAGGCGGGCGGCATCGCGAAGGACGGCGCGAAAATGGTGACGGCCGTCTCGTGTGCGAACGTGCCGAAGTTCACGATGATCATCGGCGGCAGCTACGGCGCCGGCAATTACGGCATGTGCGGGCGCGCGTTCAACCCGCGCTTTCTGTGGATGTGGCCGAACGCCCGCATCTCGGTGATGGGCGGCGAGCAGGCGGCGACCGTGCTCGCGACGGTGAAGCGCGACGCCATCGAGGCGAAGGGCGGCACCTGGAGCGCCGGCGACGAAGACGCGTTCAAGGCGCCGATCCGCGAGCGCTACGAGCACGAGGGCCATCCGTACTTCGCCAGCGCGCGGATCTGGGACGACGGGATCATCGATCCCGCCGACACGCGCCGCGTGCTTGCGATGGCGATCTCCGCGTCGCAGAACCGGCCGGTCGACAAGACCGCATTCGGCGTGTTCCGCATGTGATGGATACGCGCGTGCAATCACACGAAAGCGCTCGTGCGTTCGCGCCGAACGTCCACGACACGCCGGAGCGGCTCATGTTGCGCGAGCAGGTCCTGCGCTTCGTTGCGCGCGAAGTCGAGCCGCAGGCCGGTGCGTGGGAGCGCGACGGCAGCGTGCCGCGCTCGCTCGTGCGCCGCCTCGGCGAGCTCGGCTGGCTCGGGCTCACGGTGCCCGAGGCGTACGGAGGCGCCGATGCCGACGCCGTCACCAATTTCGTCTTCGCCGAGGCGCTGTCGCAGTCGACGTACGGCGGCTTCGTCGTCACGGTGCTCGTGCACACCGACATGGCGTCGCCGCATCTGGTGCGTGCGGGCAGCGAGGCGCAGAAGGCGCGCTGGCTGCCCGGCATCGTGCGCGGCGAAATCGTGACCGCGATCGCGGTCACCGAGGCGAATGCGGGCTCCGACGTGGCACGCATCCGCACGACCGCGCGCCGGGACGGCAGCGACTTCGTGCTCGACGGCAGCAAGATGTTCATCACGAACGGCGTGCACGCCGACCTGTATTTCGTCGCCGCGCGGACGGCGCCGCTCGACACCGGTTCGCGCGGACTGTCGCTCTTCGCCGTCGAGAAGGGAGCGCCGGGATTGTCGGTGGGGCAGGTGCTCGACAAGGCCGGATGGCGCTCGTCCGACACCGCGGAGCTCGTGTTCGACGGCTGCCGCGTTCCGGCGGGGCATCTGCTCGGCGCCGAAAACGCCGGCTTTCGCGCGCTGATGACGAACTTCCAGCGCGAGCGGCTCGCGTTGGCGGCCATGGCGCTCGGCAACGCGTCGTCGTCGCTCGCGCTCGCACTCGACCACGTGCGCGAGCGCCAGGCGTTCGGCGGTGCGCTGTGGCAGCGCGAGGCGATCCGCCAGAAGCTCGCGTTGCTCGACGCGCGCAGGGAGGCGCTGCGCACGTTCGCCTATCACTGCGCCTGGCTCGACATGCAGGGCAACGATTGCGTGCGCGAGATCTCGCAATTGAAGGCGCTCGCGGGAGAGCTCGCGAACGACGTCGCCTACGCCTGCCAGCAATGCCATGGAGGGATGGGCTATATTCGTGAAGCGGCGATCGAGCGGCTGTGGCGCGATGCGCGCATCCTGTCGATCGGCGGCGGCGCAACCGAGGTGATGCTCGAGGAGGCCGCGAAGCGGATGTGACGCCCGTCCCTCGCCCCTGATCCGAATGGACTCTCCCTGCGATGTCACGGTGGCAAACGCGGTCGCGACGGTGACGCTCAACCGTCCGCAGATCCATAACGCATTCGACGAAACGCTGATCGCACGCCTCACCTCGGCATTCGTCTCGCTCGACGACGATCCCGACGTGCGCGCCGTCGTGCTCACGGGCGCGGGCAGGAGCTTCTGCGCCGGCGCCGACCTCAACTGGATGAAGCGGATGGCAGCGTTCGGTCGCGACGAGAACCTCGCCGACGCGCACGCGCTTGCCGCGATGCTGCGCTCGCTCTACGCATTGTCGAAGCCGACGATCGCGCGCATCAACGGTGCCGCGTACGGCGGCGGCGTCGGCCTCGTTGCCGCGTGCGACATCGCCGTCGCGGTGCCCGAGGCGACGTTCGCGCTGTCCGAGGCGAAGCTGGGGCTGATCCCGGCCACGATCGGTCCCTACGTGATCGAGGCCATCGGCGCGCGCCAGGCGCGACGTTATTTCCTGACGGCCGAGCGCTTCGGCGCCTCCGAGGCGCTGCGCATTGGCCTGCTGCACGAAGTGGTGGCCGGCGACGTCATCGATGCGCGCATCGACGCGCTGATCGCGATGCTGAGGGCAGCGGGCCCCACCGCGCAGCTCGAATGCAAGGCGCTGATTCGCGGCGTTGCGCATCGCCCGATCGACGCCGACGTGATCGCCGGGACCGCGCAGCACATTGCCGCCGTTCGCGCCTCGCCGGAGGGCCGGGAAGGCGTCGCGGCATTTCTCGGCAAGCGGGCGCCGGGTTGGCTGGCGCAGCCAGCGACGAGCGATGCAGGGCGCGGCACCGGGAAGCCGGGCGACGGCGAATAGATACCGGAGCGGATCATGGACGCATGGAATCATCTGGACACGTGGCAACTCGTTGCCATTGCCGCCACGCTCGGTTTTGCGAGCGGGCTGCGTCTTTACGCGGTGCTGTTCATCGTCGGCATCGCCGGCTACGCGGGCTTCGTCGATCTGCCCGCGGGGCTCGCGCCGCTCGCGCATCCGCTCGTGCTCGTCGCGTCGGGCTTCATGTGCTTCGTCGAGTTCTTCGCCGACAAGATCCCCGGCGTCGATTCGCTGTGGGATCTCGTGCACACGCTGATCCGCATCCCGGCCGGCGCGGCGCTGGCGGCGAGCGTTTTCGGCGATTCGTCATCCGCGACGATGCTCGCGGCGGCGATCCTCGGCGGCACGCTCGCGGCGGGCAGCCATTTCGCCAAAGCCGGCAGCCGGGCGCTCATCAACACGTCGCCCGAGCCCTTCTCGAACTGGGGCGCGTCGCTGACCGAGGACGTGGCAGTCGGCGGACTGTTATGGCTCGCGATCGCGCATCCGCTCGCCGCAGCCGTCGTGATCGGGTTGCTGATCCTTTTCGCGATCTGGATGCTGCCGAAGCTGTGGCGCACCGGGCGCCGCGTTGCCGGGCGGCTCTCCGGTGCGTTGACCTCATCACCGGCGAAATCCGGCGCGGCGCGCCGATGACCGGGATCCGATGTTCGGCACGATCCTGATCGCCAACCGCGGCGAGATCGCGTGCCGCGTCGCGCGCACGGCGCGCCGGCTCGGCGTGCGCACGGTGGGCGTGTACAGCGACGCCGACGCGCACGCGCTGCACGTCGAGCTCTGCGACGAGGCGCATCGGATCGGACCGCCGCCGCCGCGCGACAGTTATCTCGATGCCGACGCGATCGTTGCCGTGGCGAGGCAAACGGGCGCCGAAGCGATCCACCCGGGCTACGGCTTCCTGTCGGAGAACGCCGCTTTTGCGCAGGCGTGCGCCGACGCGGGTCTCGTGTTCATCGGCCCCCCACCTGCCGCGATCACCGCGATGGGCTCCAAGTCCGCCGCGAAGACGATCATGGAGGCCGCCGGCGTGCCGGTGGTTCCCGGTTATCACCGCGATGATCAAGCCGATGCGCTGCTGCTTGCCGAAGCGGCGCGCATCGGTTTTCCCGTGTTGATCAAGGCCATTGCGGGCGGCGGCGGCAAGGGGATGAAGGTCGCCAACGGGATGCAGGATTTCCCCGGTGCGCTCGCCTCGGCGCGCCGCGAGGCGCAGGCGTCGTTCGGCGACCAGCGCGTGCTGCTCGAACGCTATCTCGCGACGCCGCGGCACATCGAGATCCAGGTGTTTGCCGATACGCACGGCAACGTCGTGCATCTGTTCGAGCGCGACTGCTCGGTGCAGCGGCGCCACCAGAAGGTGCTCGAGGAAGCGCCCGCACCGGGGATGGAGAAAGCGCGCCGGCGGGCAATGGGCGATGCCGCCATCGCGGCGGCGAAGGCGATCGGCTATGTCGGCGCCGGAACCGTCGAGTTCATCGCCGAGCAGGACGGCACGTTCTATTTCATGGAGATGAACACGCGGCTGCAGGTCGAGCATCCGGTGACCGAGATGATCACCGGGCAGGACCTTGTCGAATGGCAATTGCGTGTCGCCGCGGGCGAGCCGTTGCCCGCATCGCAGGCGGCGCTGTCGATGCAAGGACATGCAATCGAGGCGCGCATCTACGCCGAGGACCCCGAGCGCGGCTTCCTGCCGTCGACCGGACGCATCACGCACTGGCGAATGCCCGATGCGAGCACGCGCGTGCGCGTCGACACGGGCTTCCGCGGCGGTGACGACGTGACCGGCTGGTACGACCCGATGCTCGCAAAGGTGATCGCGTGGGGCGAGGATCGCGAGCGCGCGCGTGCCGCGTTGTTGCGCGCGCTCGGCGACTGCGAGGTGACCGGCGTTGCGACGAACATCGCGTTGCTCGAGCGCATCGTCGCGCACGACGCGTTCGCGTCGGGACGCGTCCACACCGGACTGATCGACGCGAATCGCGCCGCATTGCTCGACGCGCCTGCCAAGGTGCCGGCATCGGCGCTCGTTGCCGCGGCCGTCGCCGAGTATCGCGCAGTCGTGGCCGCCGCACGCGCATGCGGGGCAGCGTCGACCGATCCGTGGTCGCCGTGGAATCTCGCCGATGCCTGGTGGAACGGGACGGCAACGCATCGGCTCGCGTTCGTGTTCGACGATGGCGTGAACGAGCATGCGGTCAGCGTGAGACCGCTTGCCGACGGGTGGCTCGACGTGCGCGGCGATGCGTTCGCGACGATCGTCGCCGCGGAGCCGCGCGGCGAGCGGCTGTGGATCGAGACCCGTGAATCGTCCGCGGGTGTTCCGCGCGGCGGCGCATGGCTTGTGACTGTCGTCCGCGAC
>Ga0207674_10000428_pt1 | contig 54874 bp, 49 predicted proteins | sample KBSCornC72_FD_184303 | JGI IMG/M metagenome (GOLD analysis project Ga0207674, IMG submission 184303) | Corn rhizosphere microbial communities from Kellogg Biological Station, Michigan, USA - KBS Corn C7-2 (SPAdes) (version 2) | ecosystem: Host-associated > Plants > Roots > Rhizosphere > Soil ... | reverse complement strand
CGCTGCGCTACGCTGCGCTCGGGATGACACGCTCTTTCGTCCGTCGCCGGTCGCCGGCCGCCGGCCGCCGGTCTACCGTTCGTAGAACGCCGGCGGTTCGATGCCTAACGTCCTCAGGTAGACGTAGCCCTGACCCCGATGGTGAATCTCGTTGTCGATCACGTACATCAGCAGGTCACACGTCTTCCCCTCGTATGCGCCGAACGCCTTGATCGTCTCGTGAAACCGGTCCGCCGGGATCTGCGGCCAGAGCTCGTTGATCTGCTTCGTGGCCTCGTCCCACAAGCGCAGCACCTCCGCACGCGGCCGCGCCTCGCGTGACCGGTTCTGCTCCCACTCGTTGGTGATCACACCGCGAACCATCGGCACGCCCATCAGGAGCATCTCCAGGGCCAGCTCGCCGAACGTGCGCATGCCGCCGAGCGAGTAGGTGAACAGCTTGTCGTCGGGGAACGCCTCGATCATACGCCGCGTGAGGCGGCGATGGCCCTGCCAGTGATTGAGCAGAGCGTCGGACGCGAGAACCGGGGCGTTTCCGTTAGCCATCGAGTCCTCCTGGGGTATTCTCGTCGGATGCGGCCGGGTTTTCCTGGCCCTTCTGGTCCTGAGTCTTGAGGAGCAATTTGAACGGCTTCCCCTTCTTTTTGAAGACTGCCGTTTCTGGCGCGATGATATCGCGTGGGGCCGGAGCGCCCGTCGCTGGCGGTGCCGTCGATAAGGCTACGGGCGGCACCGCGACGGGAGCCAGGTACTGCTGAATGGCGTCTCGAATCGTGGGCTCGAGAAAATAGCGGACGTGCGAGCACGAAAGCGTCTGCTGTGGTGTGCCAAACGCCAGCGCGGATGCCGTCGGCACGACGAGGTCGTTCGGCTCGCTGCCTAACGCGCCACGCAGCGCGCCGGACGCGGCCGGCCCGAAGCCCGACTCCTTGCCGTGAATGTCGAACGCACTGCCCCACGACCGCGCGTCGGCGGGAGCAACGAGGTCCTTGAAGGCCTCGACCTCGCCGTCCTTGCCCATGTCCTTGATCCCGGGCGGGAGATCGACCGAGTCGAGCGTGTAGCACATCGCCTTGTTCAACGGCGTCATGATCGGAAGCGGCGCGTTCGTCATGAGCTCCTGCGATGCCTTCACCAGAAGGTTGAGCGCAGTCTTCCCGATGTCGACGAGCGGTGTTCCCTCGTGCGGCGTCCCGAACGTGTACACGCTCACGTCGCCCCGGTACCCGCTGCGCCGCAGCATGTCGGCGGCGAGGCGCGCAACACACCCACCGCGGGAATGTCCCGCGAGCAGCAGGTGATCCACCGCAAGGCGATCCGTGATGAGATCCCGGAGCTCCCTCGCGTTGCGCCGCATCTTGAGGAACGTGTCGTGCTCGAACCGGAATACGGCCCCGCTGATCGCCGGCGGCAGGTGCCCGAAGTGCGGCATGAGCAAGTCTTTCAGTCCGACCGTCCCACACGACACCGTCCCATGGACCCACACGAGAGCCCGATCCATCCGTGGAGGGCGAATCTTGGCGAGGTCCGGGCACTCCATCGCGACGAGTGGATACCGTTGCTCGGTATCGACGCATCGTGTCTTCGCCCACGGGTCCGCCTCCAGCGAAACAGGAGGCGTCGTTAGGCGACGCAGCACCGTCCCGACCACGAACCCGACCTCGCCGACGAACGATGCGGCGTACCCCCGTCCGCTCTCGCGCATCATCGTCCAGCCGTCGAGGATCCCGCTGGTACGGCCGAAATAGCCGCGCCAGTCGAGGATGGTCTCGAACGCGTGCTGCGGCGTCGCGTGGCGGTAGCGCAACCGCTCCATGCGATACGCATCTCGCGGCCCGGGGACGTACTCGACGCGAATCTCGGCGCCACCATCCGCGATCGGGATGATGACGCCCGTGTGATCGTGCCACGCGAGCGTCGTCGGCTTCTCGGGCAGGTCAGCACCGCTGGCCGCCGGCATGAACGCCGCGATAGTCTCCTCGATCGCGCGAATCCGCGGCGCGCCGGCCCAGTCATACGCGGCAGCCTCGTTCTCCGCATCGCTGGCCCAGGTCTCGATGGCGTCGCGAGACTGATCACGCCCTTCTGCTTCCTGCCCGAGATAGTTACGGAGATGAGGCGGCAGGGACATCTCCGATGCGGTACGGACTGCGTCAGCGCTGCGAAAGGGCCCCGTTGTCGGAACCGGGGTGACCGCAAGCTCAGCCCATTCTCCTCGGGCTGTGCGCGAGAAAGCCTTCCACATGTCGCTATCGCTCGGAGGGTTCGTCTGCGTACGTTACTCGCCCACCCCGCGATGGTGAGCGGCCCCTTGCCGTTGTGCCCACACGGTGCTGTGGCAGTCACATGATAGTAGTGGATCGTGGGGAGGTGTTGATAGCCGGTCGCACCGTCGATATGGCAGAGCTGCTATGGCCGGTTGAGGGCTCGGCGTAGTTGACGAGCAGCGTCTAACAACGAGGGAACGCAGAACGCGCTGAACGCCTGCTGGCGCGGGCGACGCAGAATGACGCAGAAGGGCTTCGTGTGGGGAGAAAGCTTTGGTCGCAACCAGCCGATTTTGAAAGGAACTGCGTCGAGCGGCTATGAACCGACCGAGGCAGTCCCCATCAGAAAACAGGCTCGTGGCGTGTGAAGTCGGAAGTGCCGAGCAGTTTTCCGCGTCCTTCTGCGTCGGCGCAAAGCGCCGTTCTGCGCGTTCTGCGTTCCCCTGGTTTGAAAGCCGGCCCTAACGCGAAACCAGATCAGGGAGACAGGATATTCGACATCCTCGCCGACAAGTCACCACCAGCTCGCGACACTGCCGGTGGTACCGGCTGCCACTTCGGCCATAACGCGGTCTTCCCCCGACTGCGAGTTGGCGGCATACTCGCGGCCATGACGCGACTTCGCCCTTCTCGGTGGCGTGGACTCCAACGAGCCGGCCACATCGCCCTCGCGGCGGCCGGCTGGATCATCGCGGGGAACGCAGTCGCGGCACAGAACCCTGCACCCCGTACGCCGGGTTCGCCAAGCGCCGTCGATACGACGACGACAACTGTACCATTCTTCCCGCTCGGCACCTCACCGCTCGAGCTTCGCGGCGACGCTCGCCCCGGGATCTACCTCGCGGCCGTTGGGCGTCGTGCCATCGCGATGGGTACGGAGGATGGCCGGCTCGAGCTCTGGTCGTGGCCGATCAAGTGGATGCACGACCTCCAGCTGTCATTTCGCATCCCGAAGTACACCGAGCCAATCTCGGGCCGAACGGTCGCACACTCCGTCATCGAGCGCCCGGAAGGCGTGACCGTCGAGTACGCGTACGAGCAGTTCACGGTTCGCGAGCACATCTTCGTTCCGCTCGATCTGCCCGCGGTGATCGTCCTGCTCGAGGTGGACGCGATCCGACCGCTCGACATCATCGCCACGTTCGCGCCGGACATCCACTTCGCCTGGCCTGCGTCACTCGGCGGACAGTACCTCGTGTGGGAGCAGGACGCGCGCGCATTCCTCTTTTCGGAGGGCAAGCGGTCGATCAACGCGTACTTCGGGTCACCCGCCGTCACCCAGGCGTCGGACGTGCCGGCGCACATGCTCGCTGCCGCGCCGCCGCAGCTCGTGTTAGGCGTCGGCAGCGGGACCGACCGTTACACCGCGCCGCGACTCGGCGAGCCGCCCGGGCACAACGTGAACCTTCGCACGGCGTACATCCCGATCGTGCTCGCGGGCGGCGCGATGCCGCGCGACTCCGCACTCGCGATGTACCGCGCGCTGATAGCGCCCGGTGCGGCCGAGCGTGAGTGGAAGCGGCGGGTGGCCCACGCGGATTCGCTGCGACGCACGACGTTCTCGCTCCACTCGCCGGATTCGCTGCTCGACCGAGCGGTGGAATACGCGAAGGTAAACCTCGACGAGTCATTCGTCTGCAATCCCGACCTCGGCTGCGGACTCGTAGCGGGCTACGGACTGTCGGGCGCAGCGAGCGATCGGCCGGGCTTCGGATGGTTCTTCGGAGGCGACGCGGCGATCAACTCGTTCGCCATGACGGCTGCGGGCCTCGCGCCGCTCGTGCGCGACGGTGTCTTCAGGTTCTTCGCGCAATTCCAGCGGGCGGACGGCAAGATCCCGCACGAGATCTCGCAGGGCGCGAAGCGTGTGGACTGGTTCGGCTACCCGTACGCGTTCTACCACGGCGACACGACGCCGTTCTGGTTGCTCGCATTCGGTGAGTACTGGCGGCAGACCGGCGACACGGCGCTCGTCCGGGAGCTGTGGTCGAATCTGAAACGGGCGTACGACTGGTCGCGCAAGACCGACACGAACGGCGACGGTCTCATGGAGAACCCGACGGCCGGCGCCGGCGCGCTCGAGGTGGGCGACCTCCAGATCGGCATCCTGTCCGACGTCTACCTCGGCGGCGTGTGGGTGGCGTCGCTGGAGCGGTTCGCCGCCATGGCGCGTGCGTTAGGCAATGCTGCCCTCGCCGACAGCGCGCTGGCGATTCGATCGCGCGCGATTCGCACACTCGAGACAAAGCTGTGGGCGCCGGCGCTGGGACAGTATGCGTTCGCGCTGCTGCAGGACGGATCGGTGAACTCGAACCTCACGGCCTGGCCGGCGACGGCGATGTCGTTCGCCGTGTTCGATACCACGCGCGGCGCGCAGATGGGCGCGCGACTCGCGTCGTCCGAGATCATGACCGACTGGGGCGCGCGGCCCCTGAGCGCGACGAGCACGCTGTTCGACCCGCTGCACTACAACAACGGGGCCGTGTGGCCGTTCGTGACGGGCTTCGTGTCTCTTGCCCAGTATCGGTATCACAACGCGCCGGCGGGCTTCTTCGCGCTGCAAGCGATCGCGCACACCGGGTTCGATCAGTCGCTCGGTCGAAATCCGGAAGTGATCTCCGGCCGGCTCTACAAGCCGCTCGACACGGCGGTCCCGCACCAGTTCTTCGCGACGTCAATGGTGCTCACACCACTGCTTCGCGGGCTACTCGGTATTGACGTCGATATGCCGCGCGGTCGGGTGACGCTTGCGCCGCATTTGCCGCCCGGGTGGGACTCGGTGAGCGTGGACAACGTGCCTGCTGGCCGAAGCACCATCTCGTTCACGCTGCGCCGCACGGACGGCGGGATCACTACGGCAGTGCGACGACGTGGCCCGGATCGATCGCCACTCGAGCTGGTATTCTCGCCGGCCTTGCCGTTAGGTGCTCGCGTCTCCGGAGGTGGGACGACGACGGCGACGCCCGGCGACGTCCACGCGATGGTGAGTGCACGGTTTATTGACTCATCTGTCGTCGAGGTACGGTATGCGGGCGGCTGGGCGATTCTGCCGCCCGTCATGCCGGCGCTCATCGGCGGGCGCTCGCATGCGCCACGAATCCTCAGTGAACGCGTGGAAGGATCGGGCTCGGCTGGCGACCGCTACGTGGTCGCGCTCGAAGGGCTGAGTGGGCAGCGCTACACGTTTCGGGTGCACGCGCCTGACGAGGCGAAGGCGACGGCGCTCGACGCGACGGTGAGCGCAGGCGCCTCGGTGCAGGTCGGACCAAAGAAGATGGCGACGCTCCGGGCCATAGAAGTTATCTTCCCGTCCACCGGAGCGAACGCGGACGGCTACACGAAAACAATGTTGACACTTACTGGCGCGCCGAAACCATGAGCATGTCCCACTCTCGCGGCGCGATCGGTGCGCTGTTGCTCGCCCTCGGAGCTGTCGCGTGTGCGAGAACCGATACGTCGTCCGACTCGACACGACCTTCCGCCAAGACCTCCGACGTGAGCACTCTCGATTCGATCGTGGCGCCGTCAGGCGCCCGAATCACGCGCGCGACCTACGGCACCCTGCCGACCGGTGAGCAGGTTCACGAGTTCACGATGAAGAACGCTCGCGGGATCGAGATGCGCGTGATCGACTTCGGCGGAATCATCGTCTCTCTCCGCACTCCGGACCGCTCGGGCAACCTCGGTGACATCGTCCTCGGCATGGATGACCTCGAAGCGTACGTGAAAAGCAGCCCGTTCTTCGGCGCGATCATTGGCCGCTACGCAAACCGGATCGCCAAGGGGCAGTTCACGCTCGACGGAATGACCTACAAGCTCGCCGTGAACAATGGGCCTAACGCATTGCACGGTGGCCTCAAGGGGTTCGACAGGGTCGTATGGCAGGCCGAGCCGAGTGCGGATACGGGAGGCGCGCGGCTCGTGATGCGGTACACGAGCGCCGACGGCGAGGAAGGGTATCCCGGTACGCTGCACGCGACGGTCACGTACACGCTGACGGACCGGAACGAGCTCGCGATCGAGTACCAGGCGACGACCGACAAGCCCACGCCTATCAACCTGACGAACCACTCGTACTTCAATCTGGCCGGCGAGGGCTCTGGCACGGTGCTCGGCCAGGTCGTGACGATCGACGCGGACCGCTACGTCCCCGTGGATTCGACCTTCATTCCGACGGGTGACCTGGCATCAGTCAACGGAACGCCGTTCGACTTCCGCAAGCCGACGGCGATCGGGGCGCGGATCGATCAGCCGAATCCCCAACTGAAGAACGGCCACGGCTACGACCACACCTTCGTGCTGAACCGCCCGCAGGGAGGCCCGGCGCTCGTCCACGCCGCGCACGTGGTGGACCCGACCAGCGGCCGCACGCTCGACGTGGCGACGACGGAGCCCGGCGTGCAGTTCTACACCGGGAACTTCCTCGACGGGAAGGTGGTGGGGAAGAACGGCCATGCGTATCCGTTCCGAGGTGGCTTCTGCCTCGAGACGCATCACTTCCCGGACTCGCCTAACAAGCCGCAGTTCCCGTCAACGATCCTGCGGCCCGGCGAGACGTTTCACTCGCGAACGGTGTACACGTTCGGCGTTGCGAACTAGCTAACGGCTGTTCATGTCCTCCGCGGATCAAAAACGCACTTGTTGTGCACTCGAGGCATCGGAGTCTCTACCGGGAGGACCTGACGACACTCGTATACTCCGGCTCGACGTTCTCGACGAACAGCCCCCGGAATTGCCCCGGCCGCACAGTGGGAATCTCGAGCTCGAACCGATGCGGACGGTCCGGCGCGAGCCGAGAGACATCGGCGTAGAACCCGACGAACGTCGACGGTACTACGCGCACCGCCGTGTAGCCTTTGCGCATCTCGACCGGCTGACCGTCGATGCGTAATCGAACATCCCACCTGTCGTTAGGCTCGGCGAACTGCGCATAGAGCAGCAGGCGGTCCGGCACGAGCCAGGTCGTCAGTGAATCCTCGGCCGTCCACGGAATCGGCCACGAACGCTTCCGCGCCGCGAGCTGGTCGAACACGCGCCTCGGAATCGTGAGCTCTCCTCGGACCGTACCGCCGGTGAATGTCGATTCGCCAACGGTCACTGCCTGCAGTCGCCCGAACTTCGCGCCGTCGAACGCGATTGGGAGCTCCACGACGCCACCCCGGCGTGTCGGCTGAACGTCGACGCCGTTGACACTCGCTCGAGTGACCCGCGCGCCAGGCGGCACCGCGACGAGGAGTGTCGCTGTGGTACCGACCTCCCCGCGCACGTCGCGCACCCTGAGCACACCGTTCTCCAGTGCTACGTGACCAGGCGCGTTGAACAGCACGGGAGCGGTCGCAGAAGTCGCCGGCTGAATCTCGAGCACGCGGGCCGATCCGCCATCCACCTGGAGTGTCACCGCGTCGCCCGCGCGCCACGTGCCCTCGTTGGACTTTCCGATCCGTGTCCCGTCCGTCGGATACAGCTCGCGCAGCACGAACCCGCCGGTGCCGCGAAGTCCGATGGACTCATCGAGCGTGAAGCTCGCCGTCAATCGGCGAGCGTCCGGGTTGAAGAGGAAGACGAAGCCGCGATTCCCGACGATCGCCGACGTGCCGTCGATTTTGCCGAACGCCGGCTGACCCAGGATCGTGCGCGTGTGACGCAGGTACTCCTTGTTCGCGACGGTCCAATCGAGCCAACGGCGCAACCAGGCAGGATCGCTCTGCGAAAAGTTGAAACGCTCGGCGCTGTCACGTGCGGGGATCATGTTGAGGACATTGTTCCATCCACCCACCGCGATCGATGACAGCAGCGAGTATCGCCAGCCGAGGTAGTCCCAGTCGCGCACGCGGTAGGGGAGGAGGACGACGCCGCGGTCCGCGGTCTTCATCGACGGCATCTCGTCCTGATCGTTGGATCGCGACGTCTGGTGCGTGATGAACCCCGGCACGATCTCGCTCGGGGCGAACTCGTAGTTGCGATAGCGATAGGCCGTGTAGCGCTCGCGATCCGCGGACACGCGGTCGAAATGAAGGTCGGGGTAGGGTGTGAAGCTCTCGGGCTGTTCGTCGTGGAACGTGGGGTGCGGGTAGCTGCCGGCGAGCCAACCCCATGGTCCATACAGGTGATACGCCTGGCGGCCGTCGATCACGATGTCGGGGACACGGCGTCGCAGCTCCTCCATCACGCGTCGCCATCCGAACCATTGTGCATAACGACTGCTGCCCTCGAACGTCAGGAAGGTATGGTCGAACGCGTAGCCCGCGATGCCTGTGCGATGGTGGAACGCGACGAGCTCGTCGATGAGCCAGTCCTGCAGCGCCCGATTTGCCAGGCTCGCGCCTTGCCGTTTTGGATCGCTGCGCGTGGGAACGAGCCATTCCGGGTTTTGCGAGAAGGGCAGAACGGGGTACACATACGCCAGCAGGCCGACCTGCTTGCCTCGAGCGTAGTCGAGCATCTCCTTCACGCTCGGAGGGACTGGGCTCGTGCGCGGGTTCCACTCGTTCTTGCGGATCTTCTGGCCGAGTCCGAGCCAAAGGACGTGCTCCCAACTCCAGTCGTCCACGCTGTCCTCGCGGCGCGAGAGCGCGGAGTTCGACGGCGCGTACAGGACGTACTGGGAACCTAACGCGGCTGCCTGGTCGATCAGGTGGCGATATTCCGCGCGACCTTCGGGAGTTCCGGCGTCGATCTGGTAGTCGTTCGCGCACCAGCCGACGAACACGTTGATGGGCTGAGTCGGATGGTGGAGCAAAAAGGCGCGGACCATGTCGGTGAATGCGGTAACCTCTGCCTCGTCGAGCCCCGGCCGCCCTGGCTCGGAGGGCGCGGACTGCCACTCTGGAGTCATGGTGGCCGGAACGGTGCGACCCGACAGGCGCACCGGAGCGATCAGCGCGCGGTCCGACGCGAACGGACCATACGCGGCTCGCCATTGCATGTCCGGCGCATAACGAATGGCGAGTGCGCGACCGTCGCGCCGCGTGGCGAGAAACGGGTTCTGGACGACGACGAGCACCGAATGTGATGGATCGAAGCGCACCGCCGAGCCGTATACGCCGGTCTGGAGGTTCGTTCGTGCGCTTGGCGGCTCGTATACGCTCGTGGGCGAGTCGTCGAATATCTGCCGAATGAGCTCGATCTCTCCCACGCGGAAGCTGTCCGCTGCGGCGACGCTCACTTCGATCTGTTTGCTGAGGAACTTCCAGTCGGGGCGGAGCTCGTAGCGAACCGTGAGCGTCACCGGCGATGCTCGGTATCGATAGGTCACGCGCCGGGCCTCGACTTGAATGGTCGCTGGTGCGTCGCTGCTCGTCACCGTCTGGTCGTTGACCGTGACGCTGAAGCCGTCGGCCTCGAGGCCATAGCGATGGCCGTCGGCGAGATCGGTCAGCGCGCGAAGCCCTCGCTTGTCGAACTCCGCGCGAACATGCGTGTTCGCCAGCGTCTGAGCGGCTGTGCCGCGAGTCGTGGCAGCGAGGGCGATGCCGATCGCCCATCGATGAATAGATTGGAGGGTCATGTCGACATAACGATGTACACGACCTGCATCTTCTGCCACGAACCGCTCGGCACGAACGAGGCTATCGAGCACTTCCCGATCGGGCGACGACTCGCCTTCGATTCGGCGAAGGGGCGGTTGTGGGTCGTCTGCCGCAACTGCGCGCAGTGGAATCTCACGCCGCTCGAGGAGCGGTGGGAAGCGGTGGAAGAGTGCGAGCGTGCGTACCGCTCCGTCCGGACGCGGGTGTCGACCCCGGAGATCGGGCTCGCGAGGTTGGCTGAGGGACTCGATCTCGTTCGCATCGGCGCGCCCTTGCGCCCGGAGTTCGCCGCGTGGCGGTTCGGCGATCAGTTCGCGGCGCGCCAGCGGCGATTTCTCTTCCGAGCCGGGGGCGGACTAGGTGTCGCCGTTGGCATTGGACTCACGACCACGAGTGTGCTCGCGGCACCGATCGTTGGACCAGCCGTGATGATTGCAGGGTTCGTCGCTGTGGCCGCCGGCGCGAAATCGCGCGACGCGTACTCGCTCGCCCATCCTGTCTCGTTGAAGCCTGATAAGGGGGGCGCCGTGGTGCTTGGTCGTCACCAATTGCTTGGCGTCGAGATGCGTCCCGACAATTCGCCGCACGGATTTCGCCTGACGATGGACGTTGCAGAGTTCGAAGACGGGGGCTGGGGCTCGCGGACCCAGACCGTTCGCCACGCGTCGTTCTCGGGAGCAGAGTCGCTGCGCGCGGCACGGCTGCTTCTGCCCCGCATCAACGGTGCGGGTGCCACCAAACGAACGGTGCGTGACGCGGTTGAAGTGATGGAGACCGTCGGGTCAGCCGAGCGAGTCATTCCGGACGCGTTGGCGCGTCTGTGGAAGGCGGGATTCGCTTACAGCCCGATACACGCGTACCCGCAGCCCATGCGCCTTGCGATCGAGATGGCGCTGCACGAGGAAGCCGAGCGCCGCGCGATGGAGGGCGAGCTGGCCGAGATCGAGGCGGCGTGGCGGGAGGCGGAGCGGGTCGCGGGCATCGCCGACGACTTACTCTTACCCCCTCACGTCGCCGCTTTTCTGGACAGACAGCGGAAGCGACCCCAATGAACTAGCAAGAGAACCACGAACGCTGGGAACGCAAACGGCGCTTCGCGCCGGGCGCTGAGGACTCTGGAGTGCTTTCGAGAAGGGTTCTCGGAGGAATTGCCCCAGGAAAGCAACTCAGCGTCTTCCGCGGTGGCGGACCGCCATCAGCGTTACCAGCGTTCGTGGTTCCGGTCTGAAATCACAGTCAACGGGTCGTACCTGCGCGACTATCCGGTCATGACCTTCGCGAGATCCGTCTTCGCGGCGCGTCGCGCCGGAATGAGGCTCGCGCCGATCGCCACCACGGCCGTCACGCCGACTACCGCGGCAAACGTCAACGGGTCCGTCGGCGTCACACCCTGCAGCATCGACGTCATCGTGCGCGTCAGCGCGAGCGCGACCACCACACCGACGATCAACCCCACACCCGCCTGACGCACGCCGCTCGCGAGGCTCAGCAGCAGCAGGTTTCGCGGCGTCGCGCCTAACGCCGCGCGAATGCCGAACTCCGGCGTGCGGGACGCCACCACCTGCGAGACGATCCCGAAGATCCCGATGGCCGAAAGCACCAGCGCGAGCACACCGAAAAGCCCGAGGAGCTGCATCGCGAACCGGGGCGCCGCAATCGCTTGCTCCACGACCTCGTTCATCGTTCGCACGTCCGAGATCGGCAGCCGAGGGTCGAGTCCCTTGATGACGCCCCGCACCGGGTTGATCAATTGTTCCGGGCTCCCCGTGCTGCGAACCACCAGCGTCATGTTTCGGCTCGTGTTCCCCGGGCTGGTCGCGAACTGCGGCTGCGGGGCGTAGAACTGAGCTTTCACCTCGCGGGTGAGCCCGTTGTGTTTCACGTTGTCCACGATGCCGACGATCGTGTATGGCGGATCCTTCGCATCCTGTCCGCCGATCCTCACATGGGCACCTAACGCCTGGCGGCCCTGCAAGTAAAGCTCAACGAATCGCCGGTTGACGATCATGGCGGGCGGTGCCGTCATGACATCGCGGTCATCGAAGAACCGGCCCTCCACACGGCGCAGGCCCATGGCCTCGAAATAGCCAGGCGTCACGATCTGCCAGTCGGCGGGCGTGCCCTGGTTAGGCGGCGGCGTGTACCCATCCACCCGCAGGCCCCAGTCGCCCATCTCGGTCGCGAGCGGCAGGATGCGCACGAGCCCCACCGCCTTCACCCCGGGCAGCGCCGCCACGCGACGACGTAGCTCGTCGTGGAAAGCTGCGACGCGGACCGAGTCCGGGTACCACGCGGCGGGCGTCGACAGGCGCATCGTCAGGACGCCATCAGGCCGGATGCCGGCATCGATCGCGAAGAGATTCACGACGCTGCGGATCATGAGCCCGGCGCCCACGACGAGCACCACAGCCAGGGCCACTTCCGCGGCCACGAGCGTCTGACGCCAGCGGAGCCGTGCGTTACCCGCAGTGGCGGTGCGCCCGCCGTCGCGCAACTCCGTCTGCGGGGCCACGGATGTGGCCTGCAGTGCAGGCAGCAGCCCGGCGATCAATGCGGCAAGCGCCGCGGCCCCCAACGCGAACCCGAGCACCCAGGGATCCAGCCGGGCCTCGGCCACCCGAGGCAGGGCCGCCGGGGCGTTGTGTCGGACCAGCCACACGCCGACCGCGGCGAGGGCGACGCCTAACGCGCCACCCAGCCCGGCGAGGACCCCCGTCTCGGTCAGCATCTGCCGCGACAGCCGCTGGCCGCCAGCGCCAAGCGCGACGCGCAGCGCCATTTCGCGGCGTCGCTGTTCGCCACGAACGAGCAGGAGCCCAGCGACGTTGGCGCAGGCGATGAGCAGGACGAACCCGACGGCCGCGAACACGACGAGCAGTACGGGCTTCAGCCGACCCGTCACCTGATCCTCGACGCCCACGGCGAACGCCCGGAATTGCTGCTCCTTCGGATACACGCCTTCCTTGCCGAGCTGGGCGACGCGATCGGCGAGCTGCTTGTTGGCTTGCGCGACCGTTGCCCCGGCCCGCAGCCGCGCGAGCCCGTAAAAGCCATGGTTCCCGCCGCCTTTCTGGAATTGCGGTCCCGGAATCGCCCCGTTCGACTCGGCGTCGGCGCCTAACGGCAACCAGATCAGCGTCGTACCGCTGGCGCCGAAGTCGAGCGGCAGCTTGAACCCGGCGGGCATGACGCCGACCACCTGCGCTGCCTGACCGTTTACCTGGATGGATTTGCCGACGATCGACGGGTCGGTTCCGTATCGGCGTTCCCACACATCATGGCTGAGAATCACCACGCGCGGGCCGTTCGGAATGTCCTCTGCGGCGGTGAAGCCGCGGCCTAACGAGGGCTTGACGCCCAGGATTGGCAGGATGTCGCGATCGATGTACCCGGCGCGGAGTCGTTCCGACTCCCCGTTCTCCGTGAGATTGATAGCGCCGTCACTGTAGATCCCGACGTTCGCGAACGCTGGAATGTCAGCCTTCCACCCCTCGTACTCATCGTACGAGAGCCACGTCTGGTCGAATCCCTTCCACGAGCTCCAGAGGACGGCGATGCCCTCCGGACGATCATATGGTAGTGGCGTGAGCAGCACTGCTTTCACGACGCCGAACAACGTCGTGCTCGCGCCAATGCCAAGCGCGAGCGTGAGTGCGGCGACGGCGGTGAAGCCGGGACGCCTGCGCAGCGTGCGAACCGCAAAGCGCGCGTCCTGGCCAAGATCTTCTACGAACGACGTTCCGCGCTCGTCGCGCACGGAATCCTTGTGGCGCGCGACGCCGCCGAATGCGCGTTGTGCTGCGTGGCGCGCGTCTTCCTCGGATAGTCCATTCTCCTTCACGAGTCGCCGAGCCTCCATCTCGAGGTGGAACTGCATCTCGTCGTCCATCTGTCGTTCTTCGCGGCCGCGTCGCGCGAGCGCGTTGAACGCGGTGGTGATCGCATGGTACCAGGCCACGAGCTTACGCCCCCTGCGTGGCGAATCGCAGCACGCGATTCACGGCGCGCGACGCATGGTCCCACTCGGCCATCTGCTCTTCGAGCTGACGACGCCCGTCGCGGGTGATCTCGTAGTAGCGTGCTCGCCGGTTGTTCTCGCTGTCGGCGTAGTAGGCGCGGATCCACCCGCGCCGCAGCATGCGTTGCAGTGCCGGGTAGAGTGAGCCCTGGTTGACGTCGAAGACGTCGCCCGAGATCTGTCGGAGTCGGATGGAGATGCCCCACCCGTGCATGGGCTGGAGCGTGAGGGCCTTGAGCGTGAGCATCTCGAGCGTGCCCTGGAGGATCTCGGCCCGTGATGGCGTCCCGGCGTCAGTCATGCTCCTTTAGACCGGCTAGAGGTCGAAATGGTTTATTGGGAGTTTCAACGGGGGCGACTGGCGACTGGCGACTGGCGACTGCCGGGGACGGGCGACGGGCGACGGGCGACGGACGGAAAGGCGCAAAGGCGCAAAGGCGCAAAGGCGCAAAGGGCAAAGGGGCACAGGCGTGTGTCATTCCGAGCGAGCGGCAGCGAGTCGAGGAATCGCCGTCGTCCCGATAGAGGGGCTCAGTTCCCAGTTCCCAGTTCCCGCCCTCGATGCATCTTCCCGGGCCATGACCCCGACGATCGGTCTCGGCTGCATGCGCCTCTCCACGGCAGCCGATCGCGACGACGCGCGTTCGCTAGCTGTCATCCACGCCGCGCTGGATGCCGGGGCGACCCTGCTCGACACGTCCAACGCCTACTGCCACGACGACACCGAGACCGGTCACAACGAGCGGCTGATCGCCGAGGCGCTGCGGAGCTGGGCGGGCGATCGATCGAAAGTGGAAGTCGCCACCAAGGGCGGCCTCCATCGACCCGGCGGAAAATGGGTTGCCGACGCCAAGGCCAAAGCACTTCGAGCAGCATGCGAGGCGAGCCGACGCGCACTCGACGTCCAGGTCATCGACCTGTACCAACTCCACGCCGTCGACCCGAAAACGCCATTCGAGACGAGCGTGCGAGCGCTGGCATCGCTGCAGAAGGATGGCCTCATCCGGCGCATCGGGCTCTGCAACGTGACCGTTGGACAGCTCACAGCGGCGCGGGAGATCGCGGAGATCGCGTCGGTGCAGGTGAGTCTGTCGCCGCTTGACGACGAGAGTCTCCGGAATGGCGTGGCCGAGTACTGCCGGGACAACGGGATTCGCCTGATCGCACATCGGCCACTCGGCGGCGAGCGCGTGAATCGGCTGGCGAAGGATCCCGTGCTCGCCGAGGTCGCCCTACGACACGGTGTGACTCCGGCCGAGGTCGCGCTCGCGTGGCTCATGGATCTGAGCTCGGTCGTCACCCCAATTCCTGGCGCGACTCACGTGGACAACGCGCGATCCATCGCTCACGTGCTCGGCGTTAGGCTGACCGATGATGACCGCCGCGTGCTCGATGACGGATTCTCCGGCCGCTTGCTTCGCGTGCCTCGCTCGGAGCGACGTCCGCCTGACCAGAGCGACGGCGAGGTCGTGCTCGTGATGGGAATGCCCGGCGCGGGGAAGAGCACGATCGCGCGCGAGCTCGAGACCGCAGGCCACGAACGGCTGAATCGAGACGAGCGAGGCGGATCGCTGGCGGATCTCGTCGCCGAGCTGGATGCGGGTCTCGCCATGGGCAAGCGACGCTGGGTTCTCGACAACACGTACCCGTCGCGTGCGTCACGCAATGAGGTGATCGAATGTGCGTGGCGGCATGGCGTGCCCGTACGATGCCTGTGGGCTGCGACCGAAATCGGTCACGCGCAGATCAATGCGATCGGGCGCATGATCGAGGTGCACGGTTCCTTACCGAGTCCCGAGGAGATTCGCGAACGCGGGCGAACTGACACGCGGTACCTCGGACCCGACGCGTTGTTCCGCTATGAACGCAGCGTCGAGGCGCCGGTGTCCGACGAAGGCTTCTCGGCGGTGGAGGAGCGGCGGTTCGTGCGAGGCGGGCGATCTGACGAGCAGAATCGCGCGATCATCCTCGACTACGATGACCTAACGCCGGAACGGCGTGACACGCTCGCACGGTATGCCGCGGACGGTTGGCTTCTGTTCGCCCATGCGTGGCGGCCGCAGGTGGCGCGCGGTTCGATGGCACGTGAGGATGTCGAGGCTGAATTCGCGAAGACCCGCGCGGACCTCGGCCTCGATATCACGTTCGCGTGCTGCCCCCATGACGCCGGCCCGCCGATCTGTTGGTGTCGAAAGCCGTTGCCCGGGTCGGTCCTCGAGTTTGCGATCTCGCGAAGCATCGCGCTCGATCGAAGCATGATTGTTGGAACATCGTCGACAGATCGAACAATGGCTCAGCGCCTGGGTATTCCATTCCACGACGCGAGCCACGTCTTCTGAATCGTTCAACGCCATGCGACGCATCCGGGATGTCCTCGATGTCGTGATGGTTGTTTGCACAGTCGGTGTTGCGCATGCGGTCACGCCACCTCGACCGCGGTGATTCCGGGGGCCGCTCGAGATCAGCGAAGCGAACGCGCGCGCACAGGCGGTTGGGTGGGCGCGTATGATCGCCGGGCGGCAGTGGGCTCGAACGGCCGGAGTCTTTTTAACCACAGAACGGACGCTGGCATATCACGCTCGAGTCGCCAGTCCACAGGGTCGGCGCCGTATCGGGTGATGCGCCTCGAGAGGTTCGCAAGCCTTACCGCTTCGGGGTGTTGCGTGTCGTCCGGGACTAATTGGTGTCAGAGGTCAGAGTCGAATTTCATCGTTTCGTTGCTTGGCATCGCTGGACGACGCCATCCGCGTCCACAACGCCGCCGTCGCCTCTGGTTCGGGACGGGTACGGTTCCATCGCCGGTTGGGGAAGCGCTTTCTTCTGCCGCCTGCCGCCTGCCGCCGGAATCTGGGGGTCAGATGAAAAAAGGCCGGCGCGTGACGCGCCGGCCTCGTTCATCAAACCCCCAATCTCCTTACTGCCTCCGAATCGCCACGGCCGGATCGATCCGCGCCGCCCGCACTGCCGGCAGCCAGCACGCCGCGATGCCCACCGCCACCATGAGCACCGCCACGCCGACGAGCGTCGCCGGATCGTTAGGCGTCACGCCGAACAGCAGGCCCCGAATCAACCGCGTCCCGATCAGCGCGCCCGCGACCCCGAGGAAGAGCCCGTAGCCCAGCAGCGTCCCTCCCTCGCCCAGGATCATCCGCTGCACGCGCGCACTATCGGCGCCGAGGCTCATGCGAATCCCGATCTCGTTCGTCCGCGCGCTCACCGAGAACGCGAGCACGCCCGCGATCCCGACCGCCGCGATGATCACCGCCAGCACGCCGAACGACGACACCAGAATCGCATTCAACCGCCGAGGCGCTACGCTCTGACTCTTGAACTGCGCGATCGTCTGGACGTTCTCGATCGGATCGTTCGGAACGATATGCCGGACGATCCGCGTCGCCGCCGATGCGAGCGCCGCCGGATCGCGCTGCGAACGAATCACCAGCCCGCCACCGAACATCGCTTCCTGCTTCATCGGCTGGAACATCGCGCCTCGCGGCGCCGCATCCAGTCCGCCGTCCTTCGTGTCGCCAACGATCCCGACGACCGTGCGCCAATCGTCTTCGCTCATTCCGATGAATTTCAGGACCTCGCCCGTCCACGCCACCTTCTGGCCAATCGGGTCGCGATCCCCGAACAGCCTGTCAGCCAGCGACTTGTTGAGAATCGCGACCTTGGCCGACGTCTTCCCATCGGTCTCGGCGAATTCACGCCCCTTGAGCAGCGGGATGCCCGACGCGCGGAAGTAGCCGGGGCTCACGGTTCGGTAGTCGGCGCGCGGAATCGCCTCGCCGTTCGCGAGCGGTCTGCCATCCGCCTTCACGTCGAGCATCACTTCGGTCGCGCGCAACGGCATCGTCGACCCGATGCCGACCTCACTCACTCCCGGGATCGCCGACACCTCGAGTTGCATGCGCTCGAACAGCGCCTTCGCATCCTCGTCCTTCTTCGCCTCGAAGTCGAACGGGACTTCCATCGTCAGGATGTTCTCGGTGTTGAGACCCGTCTTCACTTCGGACAGCTGCAGCATCGTTCGCGTGAGCAGTCCCGCGCCCGTCAGCAGGATCACCGAGACGGCGATCTGCGCCACGACGAGGCCGCGCTGCAGGCGCTGCCGCCTCACGCCGCCGCTCATTCGATTGACGCCGGCCGCCACCCATGCCGCCAGCGAGCCTTCCTTCGCGAGCTTCGGGGCGTACGAGAGGATCACGGCGACGACCAGCGACAATAGCAGCGTGAAGCCGAGCACCATACCGTCGAGTCGGATCTCGTTCGCCCGCGGCGAATAGCGCGCGGCGAGCGAGATGAGGAGCTGGACGCCGGCGACCGCGATGATCAACCCCAGGACCGCGCCGGCGAGCGACAGCACGAGATTCTCGGCGAGCAGAAGCCGCCGGAGCCGACGCGTCCCGGCGCCTAACGCCGCACGCACCACGAGCTCATGCTCGCGACGCACGGATCGCATGAGCGTCAGGTTCGCGACGTTCGCGGCCGAGATGATCATCACGAACGCCGCGGCGCCCATGAGCAGCCAGAGCGTCACCTTCGCGTTCTCGCCGAGGACTTCGTGGAACGGGATGACCGAGATCTTGTACTCGGAGCCCGGATCGTAGTCTTGTGGAAACGCCTTCACGACGCGCGCGTTGATGGTGGCGGCTTCCGCTTTCGCCTGGGCGACGGTCGCGCCGGGCGCGAGGCGGGCGATCATGTCCGTCATGCGGTGACTCCGCCCCTGGATCATGAGCGCGCTCGTGTGATGCTCGCTCATGATCATGTTGAGGAGGCCGTCCATGGGCCGCGGAAAGTACGGCGCCGGCTGTACGACGCCGACGATCTCGACGGACTTGCCACCGAGGACAACGTGCTTGCCGATGATGCTCCGGTCGCCACCGAAGCGCTTCATCCAGTACTCGGTCGTGAGGACCATGACCGGCGGGACGTTCAGGCCGTCGTCGCCTTCGTTGAGCAGCCGGCCGGCGATTGCGGACAGTCCCATGATCTTGAAGTAGTTCCCCGTCACGAGACCAACGTTCATGCGGACCGCGTCCTGCTTCCCCTGAAGTGTGTAGACCATTTGCGAGTACTCGGCGATCCCGGCGAGGCTCTTGGCGCTCTCGCGGAAGTCGTTGATCTCGGGAACGGAGAAGGCCACGTTTTCGCCGCCGGGTCCTTTTATGGAATGGCGGAGGTAGACCAGCCGGTCTCCATCCCTGTGGGGCAGGGGGCGAAGCAGGACGCCGCGGACGACACTGAAGATTGCCGTGTTGGCTCCTATGCCGAGCCCGAGCGTGAGAATCACGGTCAGGGCGAATCCGGGAGCGCGGAGGAGGGTGCGAGCGGCGTAGCGAAGGTCGGAGAGCAGCATGGCGGTATCCGTCGGGTAATGGTCTAGCTGACTGCGCCTACTCTACGTCGAATCAGGGTTCGGGGAATCGACATGTCCGAGTCCCGATGTCCCGTTCAACTCCCACCCTCCCGTCCATTAACGGCCGAACGTCATCTCCGTCCGAACGTACACAAATCGACCATTATAGCCGAACGGTGAGGCCCCCGCCCACGGGAAGATCCCATACCCGTTGTCCAGCGATTGCTTGTCCGGGAAGACGTTGAACAGGTTCCGCGCGCCGAGCGCCCAACGCATGGCTCCAAGACGGTAACCGGTCTCCAGGTCGAACAGCGTCTTCGCACCGAACAGCTGCTCGCAATTGTCGCACAGTCCCGGGGCCGAATAGAACTTGCCGTAGTAGGAGCCGCGCGCCAGGAGGTCGGCCTTGCCGCGCGAGAGGTTCGCCGTCAGCGTTCCGCGCCAATCTGGCCGCTCTTTCTCGATCACGAGCGTCGTGAACTTGTCGACCAGCTCCGCGCCGGTCCCCTCGAGCTGCGGAGGAAGGGGGCGCTGGTCGGAGATCTCGTTCTTCGTGAAGTTCGCTCCGGCCGTCAGCAACAGCGAGCTGAACGAGCCGAGGGTCGTCCGGTAGTTCCCCGTGAGGTCGATGCCCGTCGTGCGCGTATCGATGATGTTCGTGAAGTACTGCGCCGACGTGATCGGGAGCCCTTTCGCCTCGAGAATCTTCTCGACGCTGTCGCCTCCAATGTTGCCCGTGAGCAGAATGCGGTCGTGGAGGTCGATGAGGTAGCCGTCCACCGTCACGTTGAACTGGTCGGTCGGGCTCCAGGCGAAGCCAGCGCTGTAGTTCAGCGACGTCTCGGGCTTGAGCGGCTTCGCGCCTAACGCCTGCGCGACGTCGCTCTGAACCGGGAAAATGCCGACCTCGAACGGTGCCTGCTTTCCCGTTTCCGGGTCGAGCCGGAAGTTCGTGATCCGGCTACCGTAGAAGCTTTGCGCCAGTGACGGGGCGCGGAACCCGGTGCTGAACGCACCGCGGAGGACGAATTGCTTCGCCGGCTGGAATCGCGCCGCGAGCTTCCAACTCAGGTTGGATCCGAAGTCGGTGTAGTCCTCGAACCGGGCGGCCGCGTTCACGAGCAGCTTCTTCGTGAGGTCCGTCTCGAGGTCGACGTACGCGCCCGTGTTGCCGCGGGACTCGTCGGCCGCGGTCGTAGGCAGGAAGCCGCTGAACACCTGGGAGCCTGGCGGTGCGGGATCGCCGTACTGGTCCATGTGACCACCTTGGATCCACGACCCCTTCTCGCCGGGCACGAGCTCCCACGTCTCCTGCCGGTAGGTCGCGCCGACGGCGACGTTGAGCGCGCTAGGCAGCCCGATCTGGACTGGTCTCGCCATGCTGGCTGAGAACCCGAGCTCGCCCGCGCGCAGGCCGCCGGCGTAGAAGTGCGTGCTGTTCGGGATGCCGGGGTCGTCGGCGGTCCCCATGACCCCGTCGAGTCCGGGCGCGCAGGCGGCATCGAGGCACGGGCCTAACGACGCGTTCAGCGTGTGTCGGAGCTGGTAGTCGAACAGGTTGTGGCCATAGGACGCGGACACGTCGTAGTTCCACTTGGCGGCGATCCCGCGAATGCCAGTCGCCGCCGAATAGTCCACGACAGTCGGCCGGAACTCTGGCAGGAAGCCCTGCGGGTAGATCTCCGGCCAGTTCCGCTCGGAAAGCCCCTGGCGAAAGAACCCGTTCCCTGTGCCAATGCGATGGGTGTAGCCGCCGAACCCGTAGAGCTCCATCGTCCCGGCGGCGTTGAGTGGCAGGCGCAGGTTCGCAAACGAGAGCGCATCGTTCGCCAGCCCGTCGCCCGCGTGGTGGTTCGGCTGCGCCACCGGGTTGTTCTTCTTGATGATCCTGCCGTTTGCGTCGACTTCGTCGGCGTCGCCTGGCGTGATCTGGTCAGCCGCCTCCGGCCACGCACGGTTCGTCGCCTGCCGGTTCCGATACTCGGCGAACAGGCCTAACGAGCCGCGGCCAAGCTTGAACCCCCAGCCGCCGTTCACGTTGAACGTGTTGCCATCGTCGGGATAATCGGGCAGCACGTAGCGACCGAAATCGGCGTTCACGAACGGGGCGAACTGGCCATCCTTGATGACGAGGTTGAGCACGCCCGCGATCGCCTCGGAGCCGTATTGCGCCGAGGCTCCGTCGCGCAGCACTTCCATACGCTCGATCGCGCTGGCCGGCATCGCGTTGAGGTCCACGCCCGTCGCGCCAGCCGGCTCGCCGAACGCGAACGTGTGCACGAGGGAGCTTCGATGGCGTCGAATGCCGTTCACGAGCACGAGCGTGTGATCCGGCGAGAGTCCGCGCATGGTGAACGGCCGAACGATGTCGTCGGCGTCGGTGACGCTCTGCCTCGGGAAATTTACCGACGGCGAGACGTTCTGCAGAATCGCCGACAGCTCCGACGTCCCCTGCTGCGCGATGACTTCCGCGGGGATGATGTCGACGGGAACCGCGATCTCGTCCGCCGCCTTGTGCGACGCGCGCGTCCCCACGATGACATCGACCGACGCGAGCTGCACGGCCGACCGCAGGAGCGTGATGTTCAGCGTGACGGTCTCGTTCGCCTTGACGGTGACGTCGATCGTCTTCGGCGCGAAGCCGATGATCTGGGCGCGGACCGTTCTCGCGCCGGCAGGGACGCCGGGCAGGGTGAAGTTCCCTAACGAGGTGGATTGCGTCCGGACGGCCGTCCGGTCGACGCCGATGAGTGCACTGGAAATCGGCGCGCCGGTTGAGTCGACGATCTTGCCGCGAATGGTGCCGACCTGTGCACGCACTGCAGTGCTGCTCAGTGCGAGGGCCAGCAGGAATGCTGCGATACGCGCTGCGAACAGACTCCGTCGCATACGACCTCCGCGAAGGTGTGCCGGTGCCTTCTCGCTCGACCGGGAGAACTTCCACTTTGATGGCCGAGGTCGTCAACTACCCAGGTGCCACCCGCAGATCAAACCTTGCGGAGCGACGGATTCTATTACCGATGACCGAAAACGAATGACGCATCACCCAGGACCGATAACTCGCCATGCATCACGAGATGTCTTGGCGAGTCATGGGTTACGGGTACTGGGTCATTGGTTTTCGGTCATCGGTCTCCGAAATCCTCGATCCTTCACCCGCCTCCCGCCAAGCTCCGCCCTACGGCGCGTCCAGAGAACAGACACCCTCCGAGGAACGTCCCCTCGAGCGCGCGGTACCCGTGCATTCCGCCCCCACCAAACCCCGCCACCTCTCCCGCCGCGTACAGCCCCGGAACCAGCTCGCCATTCCGCCCCAGCGCTCGGCCCGACAAATCCGTTTCAATGCCGCCGAGCGTTTTCCGGGTTAGCACGCGCAGCCTCACCGCAATGAGCGGCCCGGCGTCCGGGTCGAGGATGCGGTGCGGCTTCGCCGTGCGAATGAGCCGGTCGCCGATGTAGCGTCGCGCGTTCCACAGCGCGACGATCTGCGCGTCCGTCGTGTCGTTGTTCGACACCTCGCGGTCGCGCGCCTCGATAACCCCCTGCACGCGCGCCAGGTCAAGCAATGGCTGGTCAACGAGGTCATTCATCCGCCGAACCAGATCGTCGATCCGCCGCTCGACGATGAAGTCCTCGCCATGGCGCTTGAACGCCTCCACCGGCGCCGAGGCGTTCCCACCGCGCGCTCGGCCCAGCACCTGCCGCCAGCTGCGACTCGTTAGGTCCGGGTTCTGCTCCGACCCCGAGAGCGCGAACTCCTTGGCAATGATGCGCTGCGTGAGCACGAACCAGGAATGGTCGTACCCGGTCTGCCGCAGATGGGCGAGCGTGCCGAGCGTGTCGAAGCCCGGGAAGAGCGGGTCGGGGAGGCGATTCCCGGTCGCGTCGAGCCAGATGGACGATGGCCCCGGAAGAATCCGAATGCCGTGACGGCTCCAGATCGGTCTCCAGTTGTCGATCCCCTCGACGTAGTGCCACATCCGGTCACCGTTGATGAGCCGCGCGCCCGCCTGCTGTGAGATCGCGAGCATGCGGCCGTCGACGTGCTCCGGAACGCCCGAGAGCATATGGCCTGGCGGGCTCCCGAGGCGAGCCGGCCAGGTGCGCCGGACGAGAGCGTGATTTCCACCAATCCCGCCGGACGTGACGACGACCGCATCGGCGCTCAACGAGAATTCGCCCACGACGTTGCGCGAGCTCGCTTGCCCGCGCAGCGTCGCGCTGGGCTCGAGGACGTCGCCACGAACGCCGTCGACCACACCAGCGGTGAGCGTGAGCTCGTTCACGCGATGGCGAAAGCGAAACGACACCAGACCTCGTGCTTCCGCCGATCTCACGCGGCGCACGAACGGCTCGAGCACGCCCGGTCCCGTTCCCCACGCGATATGAAAGCGCGGCACCGAGTTCTGACCTCGCTCGGCCCAGCCGACGATAGGGAAGATCTTGAGCCCCCGCGCGCGGAGCCAGGCGCGCTTCTCGCCGGAAGCCCAGGCGACGTACGCTTCCGCCCATCGTCGTGGCCAGTGATCCTCGTCGCGGTCGAACCCCGCGGAGGTCATCCAGTCCCGTAGCGCGAGGTCGTACGAGTCGCGGACGCGGAGTCGGCGCTGTTCCGGCGAATTGACCAGAAAGAGTCCGCCGAGGGACCAGAACGCCTGGCCGCCTAACGATTGCTCCGGCTCCTGCTCGACGATGATCACTCGCCGGCCGGCGTCGGCGATCTCTGCCGCCGCAACCAGTCCGGCCAACCCCGCTCCGACGACGATGACGTCGGCGTCAGCCATCGTCGCCGCGAGGCTGCGTGCGATATGTGGACATGACGCTGAGCTCTTCGTGAGGAGTGGCACCGGCCGCTCGGTACATTCGCTTCGCCGGCTCGTTGTCGGGGCTCGTGAGCACCCACGCCTCGTTGCACCCGATGGCCTCGCCGTGCGCGACGAGCATCGCGACGAGGCGTCGGCCTATCCCCAGGTTGTGGTGTGTCGGCGCGACGGCGACCTCGTTGATCCAGAGCTCGGGTGCCTTGTCGGGGTGCACGTAATGCACGCCTGACGCCATGCCGACGACGGGATCACCGTCCAGCGCGACGGCGAGGTGATGGCGCGGGTCCGCGAAGAACTCCGCGCACCAGCGCGGGTGGATCGCGTGGTCGAAGACGTCGTCGGCGATGTTGTCGAGTACGGACGCTTCATCGTTACCGAGGATCCGAACGGTAATCGGCATCGTTGGGGAATGGGCCGGGGACGGGCGACGGGGGACGGTTAGAGGCGGAACCCACGGGATGTTCCAACAGCCAGCGTCAGCCAGCAGCCAGCACAAGCAGCCAGCAACCAGCCGCCGTTCCTCCGTCGCCCCTCCCCCGTCGCCCGTCCCCGGCAATCGTCATTTCACCCGTCGAAGCTCCACTTCAGACATGATGAACCCAAACCCCGGCCATCCGCCCGACTTCACCGACCGCTCGAAGTACGTCTTCGCGCGTGCCGTGTCACCGCGCACCAGATACCAGTTCCCGAGTCCGTAGGCGAGCGTCGCCGCCTGCACGTCCGCCGTGTCGGCCGGCGTGATCACCGCGTCGGGTCCGATCTCGGCGCGATAGAGCTTGAGTCTGCGAGCGTACGCGTTGTCCACCGGCAGCGAGTCGGGGCGACGCGCGAGCATCGCCTCCGCGTCGGCTTTGCGGCCCGCGCGCATGAGCGACATCCAGAGCCAGTCCGTCGATCCCGCCAACTCGCCCGCGTCCGGCGCGTGCGATTGTCCCTGCGTGAACAACCGAGCCGCGCCGGCAAAATCGCCCCGAGCGAAGCGCACGATTCCCAGATGATACAGGATCCCGTAGTTCGTGCTGTCGAGCTTCAGCCCTTTCGTGAGATCCGCCTGCGCCTTGTCGAGCTCACGCACCGACAGGTAGCGATGCCCGCGCCATCGGTAGAGCATCGCATTGTCAGGTTCGATGGCCATCGCCTTCGTGAACGTCTGGATCGCCTCGCGAAACTGCCGAGCGCCGGACTGTGCGACGCCAAGGTCGATGAATCGCTGCACGTTCTTCGGGTCCGCCGTCAGCGCCGCCTGTGCGCGAGCGATGGGCCCTGTGTCGGGTTGGGAGCGGTACTCGACACCGGCGGGTGAGCGGTACTGCACCGTCTGCGCCGAGGCCGGGCTGGCCGCGGCGGCTGCAACGACAATGGCGATGAGACCTCGAAACAATGCTCCTCCTGCGTCAAAACGCTTTGTGAGGGGTCAGACTCCTAGCGAACCGAAAACGCGCCTCGGCGCGTTTTCGGTTCGCTAGGAGTCTGACCCCATACGGATCGAAAGAACGCCTAACGCACGTCGCCGGACGGGCGATCATGCACGATCGTCGGGCGCGTGGACTCGCGAGCGCACCACACCACGAACAGGCCGATCAGGCCCGCACCAACGCCGCCGGAGATCGCCGAGCCAATCGTCGCATCCTCGCCGGCGTATGCCAGCGCGGCCGTCGACGCCACGTAGGTCACGACGACCGCCCACGCGGCCGATAGAGGGACGGCCCATCGATGACGCACGAGCAGCGCGACAGCAGCCGCTAGCCCGAAGATACCGTAGACGAACACACCGGCGGTCACCGACTTCTGCAGTGGGGTGTGCGCCTCCGCGAACTCGGTCACGCCATTATAGAACCCCACCAGGCCGGTGTTGAACAGCAACAGGATCGCGACGATCCAGACTGCCTTCCGCCCCATGCTACCTCCACGGGTACCGGGCACCCGTGCAGCGGTGCCTGACGCTAGACCGCCGATCGGTATTGTTCCGCGCAGGCGCGCGCGCGCTCTAGCAACAGGTCACGCTCCCTCGCGTTCCGCGTGAGCGACGCCGCGCGCTCGAGCTCGACCCGCGCTTCCTCGAATCGGCCCAGCTTCCTCAGGAAATCTCCGCGCACGCTCGGCAATAGATGATACTGCGCGAGCGACGGCTCGGATGTCAGTGTGTCGACGAGCTTGAGACCTTCCGCCGGCCCATACGCCATGGAGACCGCGACGGCACGATTCAGCTCGACGATCGGCGACGGCGTCACCTGGGCGAGCGCCTGATACAGGCTCGCGATGCGGATCCAGTCAGTCTCCTCGGCGGTTCGCGCCCGCGCGTGACACGCGGCAATCGCCGCCTGCAGGGCAAACGGCCCCAGCGCGCCGCCGAGGGACTCGGCGCGCTGGAGAGCGGAGAGTCCGCGCTGGATCAGCACTCGGTCCCACTTCGCGCGGTTCTGGTCGAGCAGAACGATCGGTTCGCCCGAGGGCCCCACGCGCGCCCGCAGGCGGGACGCCTGGATCTCCATCAGCGCGACGACGCCGTGTACCTCGGGCTCGTTAGGCGCGAGCTCGGCCACGATGCGTCCCAGTCGCAACGCGTCCTGGCACAGGTTCGGGCGCACCCAGTCCTCGCCGGACGTGGCGGAGTAGCCCTCGTTGAAGATGAGGTAGAGCACCTCGAGGACGGATGACACGCGCGCCGCGAGCTCGTCGCCCCGCGGCACCTCGAACGGCACCTTCTTGTCGGAGAGTGTGCGCTTTGCGCGAACGATCCGTTGCGCAATCGTGGATTCCGGCACGAGGAACGCCCGTGCGATCTCGTCGGTGGTGAGTCCGCCGAGGAGCCGGAGGGTGAGCGCGACGCGGGCTTCGGTGGAGAGCACCGGGTGGCACGCGATGAAGACGAGCCGCAGCAGGTCGTCGCCCACATGGTCGTCGAGCGCTTCGGCTAGCTCGGGCTCGGGGCTCTCCTGCTTGGACTCGAGCTCGTGACCGATCTCGGCGTGCTTGCGGTCCATCATGGGTCCGCGTCGCAGGACGTCGACCCCGCGCCGCTTGGCGATGGCCATGAGCCAGGCGCCGGGATTATCGGGCACGCCGGATTTCGGCCACTGCTCGAGTGCCGCGAGCAGCGCGTCCTGTGCGAGATCCTCGGCCAACCCGACGTCGCGGACGATACGGGTGAGGCCGGCAATCAGCTTCGCGGACTCGATTCTCCAGACCGCGTCGATGGTACGATGGGTGTCGGGCGCCGTCACGGCTCCCAATCACACCATGATTCCCGTCCGGTGCAAGTGCGGTGGGCTCAGTCGTGACATCCAAGGCCAGACTCAGCGGCGGGCGACCTCGGCGCGAAGGCGGCGTTCCTGCTCGCGGATCTCGGGGCTGAACTCGGCGCCAAAGTCCTCGGCCTCGAAGACCCGGCGGATTTCGACCTCCGCATCGACTCCCTCGGGATTCGGGATGCGCTTTGCCCATTCGATGGCCTCCTCCTTCGACGTCACCTGAATGAGCCAGAATCCGGCGATGAGCTCCTTGGTCTCCGTGAATGGGCCGTCGACGACCGTGCGCTTGGTGCCGGAAATCTTGATGCGCGCGCCGTTCGAGCTCGGGTGAAGGCCTTCGCAAGCGAGGAGAACGCCGGCCCGCACGAGCTCCTCGTTGTACTTCCCGAACTCGGTGAGGAGACGTTCGCTCGGCATCTCGCCGGCCTCGAAACTCGCGTCGGCTTTGATGATGACCATGAACCGCATAGTCGTGTCTCCTCGCTTCGGTGTTTTGCCGGTGGATGCCTAACGTGCGTAACGATCAGCCCTTCATTGGTACGTCGAGTGAACGAGGTGGGAATCGACACAGGTTTCCGCTGTTTAGCCGTCGTCCGTCACCTGCTATTTCAGCGGCCCCAGTGGACTCGGCTTGCAGCCGGTGGCCTCGGTCGTGTACGACACCGTCGCGATCTTCCACCCGGTCGGGGAACGGAGGAGGGTGAACGCGTCGATGCCGCAGTGTGAAAACACCTTGTCGCGATGGAAGTCGTACGCTGCCCAAACGACCGCGAGCGGCCCGTGAAGGAGGACCGTCGGCTCCCACAGGCGTTCGACGTACGTCTCCTTCAACCCGGCGAGCTGCTGGGCGAACCCCTCGAACGTCCCGCGACGGATGGCGACCGAATCTCCTTGCATGCGTGCGGCGTACTGAATGCCGTCGGCGAACTGCACCCGGGCGAGCGCGGCGGTATCGCGGGCGGTCATCGCGCGAAAGAATTCGTTCACCGCGGCGACGACGGAGTCGCGCGGGGTCTGTGATTCGGCACGGGGCGCGGCCAGAAGTACGCTGGTCGCGGCGATCATGATTGTCAGGCGGCGCATGGGCGCTCCGTAAGAGTGGTTTTGCCGTTAGGCTGACACGCGGCGGGAATGTGCTGCGCGTCAGCGTCAGGGGCCAGAGTCGGGACTCTGAACCCACGTTCACCAAAATGGAACATGGTCACTGTACTCGCACTCCAGCTCATCGCCATCGCGCATGCGACGGTGATCGATCCGGCGGCAGGATCGAGCCGTCCGGACATGACGGTCCTGGTTCGTGGAACGCGTATCGAGGCGGCCGGCCCATCGCGATCTGTGCTTATCCCCGCGGGGACGCGTGTCATCGATGCCACCGGGCTGCTCGACGCGAATCCGTTGACCGACATCGCGAACACACGTCGCATTTCCACGGTCGTGGCGAATGGACGACTGAACGATGCGCCCGCGCGCCGAGCGCTGTTCGAGATGGCACAGCGGGCTGCTACTCCGTGACCCTGACCTCGGTGGTTAATCAACTCCTCTTCCTTTCGAGACCATGGCGTGCGGCGCGGTCGATGGCGAGTGACGAAGGGTTGCATATTGGCGGCCCCAATGCGACATTCCCCTCGTCTTGACAGGGGAAGCGGCGATGGCCGACGATCGGTTCGACCTGCTGCAGGGTACGCTGGGGCTCGTCATCCTGAAGGCGTTGTTCGGTGGTGAGCGGCATGGGTACGCCATCGCCCGCTGGGTCGAGGATACTACCGGCGACGTACTGCGCGTCGAGGAAGGCTCGCTCTACCCGGCGCTGCGACGCCTCGAGGACCGCGGCTTCATCGCCGCGCAGTGGGGACTCTCGGAGAACAATCGTCGCGCGCGATTCTACGGGCTGACCGCCGCCGGTCGCCGATACCTCAAGGCCGAAGCGGAGCGATGGCTGGAATTCTCCGGGGCGGTCACGCGCGTGCTTCGCGCGGCGCCAAGCCTGGCGTGAGGTGACGCGTGTCCGGTGAGCGGCATGAACCAATGTGGCGACGCTATCGTCGCTTTCTGCGTTCCAACATCGCCGCGGACGTCGACGAGGAGATCGAGTTTCACCTCGCGATGCGGTCACGAGACTACGAGGCGCGTGGGTTGCCGAGCGGCGCGGCAGCAGTAGCCGCGCGCGAGCGGTTCGGCGACGTGGGTCGCGTGGCAGGCTGGCTCCGTCGGCACGACATCGAGCGAGAGCGCGCACGACGCGCTGGAGAGATAATGAGCAGCATCCATCACAACCTCCGCGTGGGCGTTCGCGCGCTCATCAAACAGCCGACGTTCACCGCGGCCGCCGTCCTGACACTCGCGTTAGGTATCGGCGCTACGACGGCGATGTTCAGCGTCGTCTACGGCGTGCTGCTCCGTCCGCTGCCGTTCAGTGAGCCCAGTCGGCTGGTGCGCGTCTGGACGCACTGGAAGAACGCCGATGGTCGCGGGGCCGTGAGCGCGGCGAACGCTCGCGACTGGCGCACGCAGAACCACGTGTTCGAGGATCTGGCGCTGGTCAAGAACAACCAGAGCTTCAACTTCACCGTGAACGGCGAACCCGAGCGACTGCTCGGTGTGCGCGCCTGGGCGAGCCTGTTTCCGATCCTGCGGGCGGCGCCGCTCATCGGCCGGACGTTCACCGAACAGGAGAACGAGATCGGCAACGAGAACGTCGCCATCCTGAGCTACCAGCTGTGGGTGAGACGCTTCGGCTCCGACAGGACGATCGTCGGGAAGACGATCGTCCTGAACGGCGTTTCAACCACCGTCATCGGTATCATGAAGCCGGATTTTCGGTATCCGAGCCGAGTGGCGGAGCTGTGGACACCGTTGACGGTGACTGCCGACGAGTACACGCACCGCACCTGGGGCTCGTACAGTGCTGTGGCGCGCCTCAAGCCCGGTGTCACACTCGACCAGGCACGTGCGGATCTGCGCGTCGTGTCGGCTGATCTCGCACGTCAATACGCCGACAACAAGGAAATTGGGGCCGGTATTACCCCGCTCCTCGAGGACATGGTTGGTCGCCTCGAGCAGCCGCTCTTCGTGCTGCTTGGCGCCGTCGGGGCCATGCTGCTGATCGGCTGCGCGAACCTCACCAACCTGCTGCTCGCCCGCGGCCTGTCGCGCCGCCGCGAGATCGCGGTTCGTACCGCGCTCGGGGCATCGCGCGGCCGGCTCGTCGAGCAATCGATCACCGAGCTGGTTCCACTATTGGCGTTAGGCGCCGCAGCCGGCTTGCTCACCGCAACCTGGGTGCTCCGTGCCCTCGTTCCGGTGTTACCGCCGGACCTTCCACGCACGGAGGGGATCGGCATCAGCCTCCCGGTGCTCGGGTTCACGACGCTCGTTGTCGTGGTGATCGCTCTGCTCGTGGGCGTGTGGCCCGCGGTCGACGCCGCAAGAAGCGGAGTGAGCGCAGGACTGAGCGAGCTGTCGCGCGGGTCCACGGGGACGCGGCGCCGGGCACGCGTGAGAGATGCGCTCGTGGTCGGACAGATCGCCGCCACGCTGCTCCTGCTCGTTGGTGCGACGGTTCTCATACGCAGCTTTCTCGCGGTGCGCGCGGTCAGCCCTGGCTTCAATCCTGACGGCGTACTGACTGCGCAGGTAGCGATCCCCGAGTCGAGGTACCCGAGCGACTCGCAGATCGTCGCCTTCGACACCGGCGTGCTCGATCGCGTCCAGGCGCTGCCGGGCGTGACCGCGGTCGGGGTGGTCAACCGACTGCCACTCAGCGGCGATGATCAAAACGCCGGGTTGCAGATCGAGGATGCCGCGCCCCACACGCGATGGCCTAACGTGCTGACGCGCACCGTGTCGCCCGGCTATTTCCGAGCGCTGCAGATCCCGATGAAGGAAGGACGGTCATTCACCCGGCTCGACAGATCCGACGCGCCGAGGGTCGCGATCATCGACGAACGGCTCGCCCGGACGATCTGGCCGGGCGCGAGTCCGATCGGCCGCCGGATTCGTGAAGGCGGTGACGAGTGGAGCACGGTCGTTGGGGTCGTCGGGCACATTCAGCACTCGGGGTTGGACGATGACTCGGATCCGCAGGTGTACTGGAACTACACGCAGCGTGTGCAGAACCGACTCGCGCTCGTGGTGAAGACGCGGGCGAATCCGGCCTCGCTGTCGAAGGCAGTCGCCGCAGCCGTTCGGGACGTCGACTCGGAGCAGCCGATCTACGATGTGCGCACGCTCGGCACGGTCGTCGACCGATCGCTCGGCGAGCGGTGGCTGCAGACGATACTGCTCGCCACCTTCGCCGGCGCGGCGCTCCTGCTTGCGAGCGTCGGCGCGTACGGGGTGATCGCGTATGGCGTGGGTCAGCGCACGCGCGAGTTCGGCGTTCGCATGGCGTTAGGTGCCGGTCGGCGCAACGTGATGGCCATGGTGCTTCGGCGTGGGGCGACCCTGTTCACGCTCGGCGCGGTGACCGGTCTCGTGCTCGCTTCGGTGACGGTTCGCGTGTTGTCGACCCTCGTGTACGGTGTCGCGCCACACGACGTGACGAGCTTCGTGTTCGCGACCGCGGTGTTGTTCGCGGTGAGTATGATCGCGTGCTACGTCCCTGCGCTGCGGGCGTCGCGGGTCTCACCGTCGGTGGCGCTGCAGAGCGAGTAGACGAGTGCGGTCGAAAAACAATGGACCGCAGAACGAAAAAACAATGGGAACGCAGAACGCGCAGACCGGCGCTTCGCGCCGACGCAGAGGGACGCAGAAGACAGCTCGGCAGCTCGGGTGCCGCTCGCAACGAGCCTGTTTTCAGGGGGGAACGACCTCGGGACGCTCATAGCTGACCGAGGTCGTTCCCCTTTCAAATCGGCTCGTTGCGCGAGGAACTCGATCCGCCACACGGAGCCCTTCTGCGTCATTCTGCGCCGCCCGCGCCAGCGGGCGTTCTGCGCGTTCTGCGTTCCTTGGTTTTCGACTTTCCCTAACGCGATGCCAAAATAGCACGGCGGAATGCCCGCCTCTCACCTCACTCGAACACGCACCGTGCGAGTCGCCCCGGCGACGTCGCGGTCCACACCAACACTATCGACTCGGCGATCGACATCGAACACGCGCACCAGGTTGTTCCCGGCCAGGTCTTCCAGCGCGCCGCCGACACGCAGGCTGTAGTCGCCCGCGAGCCACGGGAGTGCCGGAGTGAACGACCACGTGCTGTCGCCCTCCGCGAGCGTCACCGCGCCCGCCACCCGCTCACCGTCCGGATCGAAAGCCGCCAGCATGCGCGTCGCCAGCGCGTGATCGAGCGGCTCGCCGAAGGACACCTGGAGTGGCGCGCGCGTGGACGCGCGTGGAAGCGACAGGTGCCACTGGCCGGGCTCCGGCGACCGACGATCCGCCTCCACCGCCTCGAACGCATGATCGAAGCGCGATGCGATCGGCGCGCCGGTCCCGTCCGTCCAGCCATCGTCGATTACGAGATGGTATCGTCGTCCCGCGACGAGCGGCGCGCCGGATTCGACGTTCGTCCGGACGCCGCGCTTGACCCGGCCTGGGTCGAACAACAGCGTTAGGCGGCGCCGCTCGGGATCCCAGAGCTCGTCATCGAGCGCGAGGAATGCGCCCGGTACTTCACGCCCCGCCTCGTCCATCAGGTGGACATGTTGCAGTGCGTTGCCTGGCTCCATGGGCGCCGACGTCTCGATGTACCAGCGCAGCAGGTTGCTCGGGACGCGAGCCACCGACGGATAGACGCCGGTAACGCGTGTGGTCCGCGCATGGCTTTCGGCCGGCAGCGCGAAGCGGTACGTCAGCAGCGCGTTCTGCGCGCCACCTGGCTCCCGATCGCCAAGGGCCGACGTGTCGACCTCGACGCGATAGGCGACACCTGCGGCAAATGGGAACCGAGGCTCGAACCGCACGCGACCCTCCGATATGACGTAGCGCCCGATGACTGCCGGCGTGGACGCTGTATCCGCCACACCTCGGTCAACGTACACGGCAACCAGGCTCTGCCACGCCGAATCGCTAGGCGACAGCCGCTGAAGCCGGCTCGCGGTAGCGCGGCTGAGTCCTCGGACTTCCACCACCTGCGGCGCGCGGGCCCGGTCGACGGCGATGCGCGGAGCCGCATGGTCGTCGCCACTCGCGGCGCTGCACCCAACGAGCAGCGCGGCGTCGATCAGCCAGATCGAGTGCATCAGAAAGCCCCAAAAGGGGTCAGACTCCTTGTTCACCATTCCAACGCGGTGCGTTGGAATGGTGAACAAGGAGTCTGACCCCATACGTATCAAAGCCACCGCATCGGTTGACTCACGACATCGAGCGACCCCGTCTCGATGTCGCGCTTCAGCATCACGACGTTGTCGGCGTTGTAGTTGTCGAGCTGCAAGACTCCCACGATCGCGACCGGCAGGTAGCCCACCCCCGCCGGTTCCCACGCCTGCTTCACCGACGACGTCATCGCCTTCGCCGCCGCGAGCTGCTTTGGATCGAGACGGGTCAGGGTCCGGTTGCTGTTCGCGACGAGGATGTACTCTTTGCCTTTCGTGTTCGTGTAGCGGATCATGTCGAACGGCCGATTGCCGCCGCCGAGCTCCGCGACCGTCTTCCCGCGCACGTGCTTGCCGGCCGCGAGGTCGGCCCGCGCGAGCGTCACGATCGGTGAGCACCCGTATCCCGCCACGAGCGATGGCTTGCCACCCAGGTCGATCGCGACGAACGACTCGATGGGCGACGCGGTCTCATAGCGATCGTGCGACGTGTGATACATCTCGACCGTCGTCGACGCTTCCTTGCCGACGAACGGATACGGCATGCGTCGCAGCGTGGATGCGAATTCCTCGTTCCCGAGTCCGGCGATGTATAGCTCACCGTCGACCAGGGCGAGGTGGGTGACCGAGAACGTTCGCTTGGAGTCGCCCCACGGCGTCTTCGCGTCAGGCGTGGGTGCGTCGGGAATGTCCGCGCGCGCGTTTCGAATGTTCTCGAGCGGCAGCACCGTGACTTTCTCGTCTGCCTTCGTCACGCGCACGAGCACGGGAACCGCGTCGTTGCCTTTGCCACGAGTGAGCGAGAAGTACAGCGACTGCGACACCGGGTGCGCGACCATGTCCACGATGCGGATCTGATCGCGCGTGGTGCCGAGTGCCGCGGCGATCTTCCCGTCGACGTCGGTGATCTCGACGCCGGTGCGCGACGTGTCACGGTACGTGTCGCCGACTTCGATCGCGTAGATCGCCGCGCCGCGCGGGTCGGCGAGGAAGAGTGTTCCGTCGCGAGAGAAATACATGACGCCGGCGGACTGCAGCTGCACGGCGCCGAGATGCATTCCGGTCGCGGGAGGGGGTACTCGGTCGGAGAGGTCGGCAGCGGTCGCGCCGTCTTTCGTGGCCAGCAGCGCCATCATCCCGGCTATGCCGGCGACACCGAGCGCAATGCGCGTGTGTCGGTTGAGCAGTGCCATCGGTCGCTTCCTCCGTACTGCGCTGGTGCAGCGGATGTATCGTGAGCTCGAGCGGATTGCTCGGTCGAAGGAAGCGAGGATACCGATCGCTCGAAGCGTGTAGGTCAGCGGCAGGTCGGGAAACGGTCAAGGATGGTGGGTTGCCGGTGCCAAACTGAGCCGGTACTATCTCGCCACACACTTCAGGACTCGCGATGGCTCCGACGTCGAAGAACGGAAAGGTCTGTTACATCGAGATGCCGACGACCGACGTCGCGCGCTCGGCGGATTTCTATGCGAAGGTGTTCGGCTGGAATGTCCGCCGTCGTGGCGATGGCGCGACCGCGTTCGATGACACGACGGGCCAGGTCAGCGGCGCGTGGCGACTCGGCCGGCCGGCGTCTGATCAGCCAGGGCTGCTCATCTACATCATGGTAGACAGCGTTGCGGCAGCGTGCGATACCGTGGTCGCAAACGGTGGGCAGATCGTGCAACCAGTCGGTGGCGATCCGGGTGAGCTCACGGCGCGGTTCCGTGACCCGGGAGGTAATGTGCTCGGTTTGTACCAGGAGCCGTCAGCCTAGTGGTTGTCTAGCTGCTCTTGCTCGCCCGCGGGCTTGCCCTATCACACCGGCCTTCCGATCTCCCAGTGGTGGCCGAACGGGTCCCGCACGCGGCCAAGCCGCCAACCGTAGGCCTCGTTGACTGGGAGCACCTCGGTGGCCCCGGCCTTGACGGCCTGCGCCTGGATTGCATGCGGGTCCTCCACGAGCAACAGCATCCGCACGGAGCACCCGCCTAACGTCTCCGGACTGAAGTTCAGGTGCTCCGGTGACTCCTCGGCCACCCAGAACTCGGCGCCGTTCACGGCGAGCCGGCCGACGCCACCGCCTTCCACTCGGTGAAGCTCGACCGCACCAAACGCCGCCTTGTAGAAGTCCATCGCGGCCGACCAGCCGCGGACGGAAAGCGTTGCGGTGACGACGGTGCGGAAGGCTTGCTGTGCGGTGGTGCTCATGGCTCGATCGCTCGCTTCATCCCGATGTGAGTGGGTTCGAAACCCAGGCGCTCGTAGAAGCGGTGCGCGTCGACGCGCCTTCGGTCGGTCGTCAACTGAACGAGCACGCACCCGAGCGTCCGCGCACGGTCAGCCGCGGCCTCGACCAGGGCTTCGCCGATGCGTCGGCCGCGATGCTTCGAGCTCACGCGCACGCCCTCGATCTGCCCGCGCAGCGCCCCCATCCGGCTTAGCCCGGGGATCACCGTGAGCTGCAGGCAGCCCACGACTTCTCCGTCGGCTTCGGCGACAACCAGCTCGTTGCCGCCCTGGGCCGAGATCGCGTCGAACGCATCCCAATACGCCTGAGGCAGCGGGTCGGTCGGCTGCTCGCGGCTGGCGCCCAGCGTGTCGTCGGCCAGCAGGCCGACGATCGCCGGGACGTCATCGCGACGCGCGTTGCGGATGTGAACAGGGGTGGCTCGCAGCTCCGCCATTGTCGATTTCACGTTAGGTGCCGGACGACTTCTTCCTGGTGACGCCGCTCAGGACGCGCGTCAACCGATTGTCCCGCAAGAAGTTGATGCGGTGAGGCTCGGGTGATGGCCCGTCGGTACTCTGCGCTCGCGGTCGAACCGAACACTTGAACTTATAGAGGAGGACACGATGGACCACAGGAACTTCACGATCGCGATGCGCGTGGCCACGGTGACTGCCATGTTCGCGCTCGCGACTGCAGCGGAGGCGCAGCGCTCCAGCACGCACAAGCCCACGACGAAGGCGAGCTCGCAGCCGATCGTGCCCGATGGACGCCGGACGGGGTTCGTATTGGGCGTGTATACGATTGCCGCGCCCGGTGTGACCCTCACCGGAGACGACGTCGACGGGACGTTCAAGACCAACTTCGGGCCCGGCGCCGGTGTGATGGTTACTGCTCGTGACCATCGCCTGTGGTGGCAACGGTGGCGGCGACAAGACCACTGGCCCCACGACGAAGACGGTCGACGGAAACTACAACCTGCGCACCATCGACGAGAATCAACTCCCTGTCGAGGTCTACCACGGCCCGTGGCTCGACCCGGTGAACACGCGCTTCTACAACCAGAGGATCGTCGTCGTGAAGAGCGGCGTGATCAACCTTGATGCCACGGACGGCTGGGCCATGAAGTTGGGCGTGCAAGTGACGCTCGACGACGTCACCACGCAGCAAACGTGGTCCGTCGACGGGCGCTACGAGATCGACGGCGAGGACATCGTGCTCTCGGCGTCGGATGACGGCGGCGAGGTCTCGGGGACGATCAACAAGGGAACGATCAGCCTGACGATGGACCTCGCCGGTTCAGACCGAGTCAAGGCATACAGCTTCACGCGCTGACGACCAGGCACGCGCGCTCACACGACCATTCACGATTTCCTCGAGGACTCACATGTCATTCGACTTGCACAATTCACCCATTCCACGGGCGCGCGTCATGCTTGCGCTCGCGCTCGTGGGATTCTGCGCGGCGGCGAGTCCCGCCGCCGCGCAGAGTGCCGGCGAACAGTCGGCGTACGTCGCACTCCTCTACACACCGGTTGGCGGCCTGCCGCCGTTGCCGCCGGTGTCCGATTCGCTGGCGCGCAAATCCGGGGTATCATTGCTCGGCCGCCTCGGACACACGTCGAGGGGAGAGGGGGCGCTCACGCTCACGAGCTACGCGCTCAGCGTCGAAGTCCCGCGCGGGCGCATGCGACTCGGTGCGACGTTAGGCTATCTCTCCGCGAGCTGCGGCGCGGCGTGGCAAGGTGGCGACGACGACTGTGCTGGCGACATCATGATCGGCGGCAGCATGCGAAGCATGATCACCAACCGGTCCCTCAACGGAAATGATGCGCCCGCCCACGGTCAGAAGTCGCCGCAATCCGGCAGCGACGGACGATTCATCGTCGGGTTCGATGCGAATGTTGGCTATTCGCCGCGCCAGGGCGAGAACGCGATGGCGGCCGCGGCGAGTCTGCCTACGGGCTCGCCTTGCAAAGCGGCTCCGTCCGCATCATGCCATTCCTGACGCCCGGGCTCGCGTACGGTCGCCTCAACGATGTTGCCTACGAGGATGTCGACGAGGAGCCGACGTCGTACGGCGCGATCACGTTCATGATCGGCGGCGGCGTCGGTCTTCAATTCGGAGCCTCCGGCGTCGGCGCGAACCTCGGCTTTCAGCGAGTGATGAAGAGCCAGGGCGGCGCCACGCAGCTCGGCATCGGCATGACGTGGAACGGCCTAACGTCGGGTCGGTGAACCGACTCCGGACTCGGGACTGGAGCAACGGCCGAGTCCCGAGTCCCGATGTCCCGATTAACGGGCGAGGCGAGCAGCCTTTGCCGCGAGGTAGTCGCGCTCCGGAATACTTGCCGTTCGTTCCGCGGCGCGACGGTAATACATGATGGCCTGCTCGCGATCGCCGGCACGCTCCAGGAGATGGGCGCGCACGGCATCGAGCCGATGATGCTCAGTCACGCGAGCGTCGCCCTCGATCTCCTCGAGCAGCTCGAGTCCCGCCTGTGGGCCGTGCACCATCGCCGCCGCGATCGCGTAGCTCAGCTTCACCATCGGGTTGTCCGACAGCTCGCGCAGCACCCCGTACAGCGCGAGAATCTGCGGCCAATCGGTGTCCTCTGTGCGAGTGGCCTCGTCGTGCACCGCCGCGATGGCTGCCTGAAGCTGGTACGCGCCCACCTCGCCGCGCGGCAACGCGCTCGAGATGAGCGCGACGCCTTCGTCGATCAGGCTTCTATCCCACAGCGTGCGATTCTGCTCGTCCAGCGGGATCAGCTCACCGTGAGGTCCGGTTCGTGCGGCACGGCGCGCGTCCGTGAGCAGCATCAGCGCGAGCAGCCCCGTCACCTCGTGGTCGGCCGGAAGCAGCGCGTGCAGGAGTCGCGTCAGGCGGATCGCTTCGTTGGACAGGTCGGTCCGGTGCAGGGCAGGCCCAGCGCTCGCGGTGTACCCTTCGTTGAAGATCAGGTACAGCACCTGAAGCACCACGGCGAGTCGTGTGGCTCGCTCGGAATCGTTAGGTAGCCGGAACGCGACCTTCGACGTCTTGATGGCCTGTTTCGCGCGACTGATGCGCTGCGCCATCGTCGCCTCGGGGACGAGAAACGCGCTCGCGATCTCCGCCGTCGTGAGGCCACCGACGGCGCGCAGCGTCAGCGCGATGGCCGTGGCCGGCGTCAACGACGGATGACAGCACATGAACAGCAGCGTGAGCGTGTCGTCCTCCTCGGCCCCGATCTCGCCGAAGATCGTGGGCACCACGGTCTCGATGGCCGAACGCTCGGTGGCCACGGTGTCCTCGCGGCGGCGGCGCGCAATGTCACGTCGCACCTCGTCGGTGAGCCGCCTAACGGCAACCTGATAGAGCCAACCCCGCGGATTCGACGGGATGCCGTCGGCGGGCCACTGCGCCGCCGCGGCGATGAGTGCCTCCTGCACGGCGTCCTCGGCCGCGGCGAAGTCCTCGTGACGTCGTGCGACGGCGCCCAGCACCTGCGGCGCGAGGTCGCGCAGCAGGTGCCCGAGCGAAGCGTCGGCGGACGCGTTCACCCCGACTCGATCACATGTCCGCCGGTGCGCTCATGACCTGTCGCACCTCGATCGGGATGATGAGCGGCGCGCCACCGGGCCCGGGCGCGGACGACGCCTTCGCGGCGATCTCGTACGCCCGCTGAGGTTTGTCGACGTCCACGATCCAGTAGCCGGCGAGGAATTCCTTCGATTCGGGGAAGGGTCCGTCGGTGACTGCCGGGACTCCGTTCTTGCCGGCTCGGACGATCTTCGCCTCGCCGGGTGCGGCGAGACCCTCGGCGCCCACGAGCTCACCGGACTCGGAAAGCTCCTTGTTGAGCGCGAACATGAACCCGATGTGGGCCTTGAGGTCGTCGGGCGACCAGGCGTTGACGGCGTAGTCTCCGGTTCCGCGTGGCGCGTTCATCATGAGCATGTAGCGCATGGGTCATCTCCTAGTGGTTGGTGCGCCCGCGGCAGCGTGCCCGGCGCGTTCGAAGAGAAGTCGGAGCCGGGCGCTGGTTCTCTACATCGCGCTGGAAGCTACGCCAGCGGGTCGCTGGTTCCTACTTGTCGGGCTCGCGCGCTCGTCATAGCGTTCGGCAGCGCCGCAGGGGCGGCCGACGGTCCGCGTAAAGGGTTCAACCCACCCCGGCTCGTTATCACAATCGCCTTCTATTCCTCGCCCTATTTGCGGACACGGGCGTCATGAAAGGGCCCAAGCCTTTTCGAAGGAATGGAGGTGCTCATGTCCGAGACGCGGTCCCCGTCCGGCGTATTGTCGCTGCCGGACAACCCGAACCTCGACTGGCTTCGCAAGCAGGCGAAGCGGCGGCTCGATGAGCTGCGGGTCGCGACCGCATCCGCCCAGCTCGCCGACGCACAGTTCGATGTTGCGAGGCAGTACGGCTTCGCGAGCTGGCGGGCGCTCAAGACACACATCGATGCTCTGACCACGGACGGTCGACTCTTCGACGCGGCGCGCAACGGCGATATCGCGACGCTCGTTGAGCTTCTCGACGCAAATCCCGACAAGCTCTACATCCGTGACAAGCCTTACGAGTGGACGCTGCTCCACGCCGCGGCGCATAACGGGCGGCTCGGCGCGGTGAATCTCCTGCTCGACCGCGGGCTCGACGTCAACGCGCGGGAGAAGGGCGACAACACGTATCCGATGCACTGGGCTGCCGCCGCGGGTCACGTCGATGTCGTGCGACGACTCGCCGACGCCGGTGGTGACGTCGTAGGGAAGGGAGACGACCACGAATTCGAGGTCATCGGCTGGGCCACCTGCTGGGACGGAGCCAACGATGCGGCAACTCGGGCGGTCGTGGACGTGCTCGTCGCGCATGGCGCGAGACATCACGTCTTCTCCGCTGTTGCGATGGGACTCGCCGACGAGGTGCGCCGCATCGTGGCGGCGGATCCGTCTGCGCTGAGTCGCCGATTGAGCCGCAACGAGAACCATCAGACGCCGCTGCTGTTCGCGGTGGGAACGAACCGTCCGGCGATGGTGGCGTTGCTGGTGGAGCTCGGCGCCGATCCGCTGGCGACGGATGGCGCCGGCTACGGCGCGATGACGTATGCGACGTCCCCGGGCGTCGATCGGCCGATGCTCGAAGCGGTGAGGAAGTTGACGGCAGCGGAGCTCACGAGCGCGGAGCGCGGGAGCCGTCGCGTGCATGGCAATGTGACAGATCTCGTCGCAAGCCTGTCGTTAGGCGACATGTCTGCGGCCGAGCGGCTCGTTCGGGACAACCCGGAGCTGCACGTGGCGGGCGGAGCACTGCACTTGCTGGCCAAGCGCGGGGACGTTCGGGCGGTGCAGTGGATGCTCGACCATGGTGCGGACCCTAACGCGCGCTGGGCTCACTGGGATGCGGACGTCACGCCACTGCACCTGGCAGCGTGGCAGGGCCATGCCGGTGTTGTGGAAGCGCTCCTTGCTGCCGGCGCAGACCCGACCATCCGCGACAGCAAGCACGATGGGGACGCGTTCGGCTGGGCAGAGCACGGCGGACACACGAACATCGTGCAACTTCTGAAGAGCAAGGAAGGCGGTTGAGACGGGCAGATGAAACGTCAGTGGGAACGGCAGATGAACACCAGTTGAAATGCCAGTACCAAGTAGGCCAGTCATTGGTCGTGGGGCATCAGTCATCAGAGTCCACCATGCACCGTGGCGACTTCCCCGCGGCGGAGGCCTGAGGCAACGGGACCTGATGACTGATGACCGAGCGCTGGGTCGCTGGCCCACCTGGTACTCGCATTTCAACTGCCGTCTCCGTCACGCCGACGTACCCGGCTTCGCTTTGGGCCTACGGCTCGGTATGTGGCGACGAGGACGTCCTCGATGACCGACCAGTCCATCTCCTTCACTGTCCCGTCGATCGAGACCCACCCGTGCTGGCCGACGTAGGGCGTCCGGTAGAATCCGCCGCGCTCCACCAGCAGTGATTGCGTCGTTAGGTCCGACTTGAGCCCGAGCGACGGCACGCCGTCGTTCGACCCGAGCATCGCCAGCGTCTTCTTTCCCACGCGGATCGAGACGTGGCCGAACTTGTCGCGCTCCTCCACGACTCCGCCGAGCGGTTCGTAGATCCGGCGGAGTCGTTTGAGCACACCTCCTTCAGCGGCGGTGAGCTTCCGATTGGGATCGCCCATGCTGGCCCCTCATTTCGTTGGCGGGGGAGGCCCCTCGTCGTACATGAGGCGAATCTCGCACTCGCCGCTCCACGCCGGCCAGAGCTTTCGGTGCAGCTCCATGAGTTTCGTCGCCTCCTCGACAGCCGCTTCCTTCGACGGAAGCTCCATGATGCTGAAGCCGCCGATCACTTCCTTCGCTTCGGAGAACGGGCCGTCCTTGACCGTCACCGCTCCGCCCTCGCTGCGTACTCTCGCGCCCTTCGACGTGTGCTGCAATCCGCCCATCGAGACCATCTTGCCCGCTCTGGCGGCCTCGATGCCGAGCTCGTCGATGGCGTCGTACAGCGCCTTTGGTGGTGGTCCGGAGGCCCGGAAGTTCTCGTCGCCTTTAACCATCATGAGGTAGCGCATCTCTATCTCCTTCGTTCGGACGGTGGTCGATGGGTCGGATGTCGGATCTGACCCCGACACCTTCACGTCGAACGAGGTGCGGCACAATCGACACGGCCGCTAGAGGACGCCCTGTCTCAGTCGGCGAGCTCGGGCTTGGGGCGCGGCAGGACGATCTCGCCGATGCGTAACATGTCGAGGCGTGAGCGCAACACTCGCTCGAGCACCCGACGCTCCATCGGGTGCATCTCCGTCTCGTCGACGCGCTCGCGCAGCGCGTCCAACTCGCCCCGGTCCGTTGCCGCGGCGATCGCATCGGTCAGCTCAAAGTAGGTTCTTGCGTCCATCGATCCGTTCATCTCGAATCTGCGGCACCCAGGAGCCGCGAACCGAACGACACTGGCGGAATCCCGGTTGCGCTCACCCGGATATCGGGCGGCGCGCCGCCGCGGCGCCGGTTCGGGCGTCCTGCGAGTGGTGCAACGTACGTGGATCGTCTCCACCCATTCGCAGGACCCATGCCGAAACGGCCGAGGTTGGTTCGACGTTCCGCAAACCTACCCCTCGATGGCCAGGCCTGGACGGCACCGACCGGGGAATCCTACCTCGCCCGCTTCGCCTTCGGTCGCTTCGGTTTTGCCGCAGAAGGGTTGGCCTGTTTCGGTTTCCCTGGCTTCGGTTTCGCCTGCTTTGGTTCGGCCCGCTTTGGTCTCGCCTGCTTTGGTCTGGCCTGCTTTGCGGACGACGCCCTGGCCGCGTTCTCGGCCATACGTGCCTTCACGATCTTCTGCACGAGCGAGGCCGGCAAAGGACGGTCCGGCTGAAAACGAATCGTGCCTTTGCTTGTCTCGAAAGCCTCGAGCTCGTCCTTGAAGTCGTTCACCATGCCACCTGGATAGAACGCGCAGTGGTTCGCCGTCGCGGCGAAGTACACGAGCACCCGACCCTCGTAGCGAAAGGCCGGCATCTGGTAGCTAATGCACTCTTCCGCCATCGGAGCGACAGCAAGGATGGTCTGGCGAAGCCGCTCGAGCGCCGCGCGCTTGTCGTCGTTCACGCGCGTGAGGTATTCGTCGATGGTCCTGGGAGGTGTCGTGTGAGTCTTCGACCTCATGACCTATCTCCGTTCGTGGCCGACGTCGGTGAGAACAGTCGCCGCCTCGACGGCCGCGACCGCCGCTGAATATCCACGGAATCGCCGAGGATGACACCCACGCCGGAAGCGCGATGGCGATTCGCCCGCGCCCGGTCGGAAGGCCTACCTTTCGGTATGACTGCCGCACCCACTCCTCCCACGCCGACGCCGTACGAGCAGCTCGGTGGCGACGCCGGCGTGCGCAAGCTCGTCGATCGCTTCTACGACCTCATCGACACCGCACCCGAGGCGGCGACCATTCGCGCGTTGCACGCGAGGAGCCTCAAGGCGGCTCGTGAAAAGCTGTATCTCTACCTAACGACCTGGACCGGCGGGCCGCCGCTGTATACCGAGCGGTACGGTCACCCGCGCCTTCGGATGCGCCACTTCCCGTTTCGCATCGGCATTCGCGAGCGAGACGAGTGGCTCTGGTGCATGGACAAAGCGCTCGACGAGCACGACATACCGGACGAGATGCGACAGTACCTCCGCGAGCGGCTGCATCAGCTTGCCGATCACATGCGAAACCAGGAATAAATCACCGTGCGCATTGCCGACATGAACTGGATGCAGGTCGAGGCGTATCTCCAGCACGACGACCGCGCCATCCTCCCGCTCGGCAGCACCGAACAGCACAGTCACCTGCGCCTCACGGTCGACTGCATCCTTCCGGAACGCGTTGGGGCCGAGGCGGCGGAGCCGTTAGGCATTCCGGTGTTCCCGGTGGTGGCCTATGGCGTAACGCCGTACTTCCGCGAGTTTCCGGGAACCATCTCGCTCCGCGTCGAGACGCACCTCAATGTGGTGCGCGACATCCTCGACAGCATGGCGCACAGCGGGTTCCGCCGCATCCTCATCGTCAACGGCCATGGGGGCAATGGTGCCGTGCAGCAGTACGCGCAGGAATGGGCCGCCGACCACGCGCCGTGTCGAGTGGTGTTTCATAACTGGTGGAACGCACCGCGAACCTGGGCGAAGGTACAGAGCATCGATCCGGTCGCATCGCATGGCTCGTGGATGGAGAACTTTCCGTGGACGCGCCTGCCCGCGGTGGCCATGCCGCAGGCGCAGCGGCCGATGGTCGATCTCGCCAAGGTGCGCGTGCTCGACCCGGTTGCGCTCCGCGAATACCTTGGCGACGGGAATTACGGCGGACTGTATCAGCGGCCTGACGAGGATATGCTCGCGATCTGGCAGGTTGCGGTCGACGAAACGCGCGCGCTGCTCACCGGCGGCTGGGGCGACTGACACGAGCGGACATCACGGAGCATGCGAGCACTCATCTGGGGCGCGGGCGCGATTGGCGGGACGTTAGGCGCGTACCTCGCCCGTGCGGGGCACGACATCACGTTCGTCGACGTGGCCGACGACCATGTACGCGAGATCAACCGATCGGGTCTCCGGATCACCGGGCCGATCGATGAATTCACGACGCGAGCACCGGCGTTTACCCCCGAGGCGGTCGAAGGACAGTGGGACACGGTGATCCTCGCGACGAAAGCGCATCACACTGAGGCGGCCGCGGAAACGCTCCGCCCGTACGTAAGCGACGGCGGCTGCGTGGTGTCCGCGCAGAACGGGCTCAACGAGATTGCCATCGCGCGCATCGTTGGGGCCGAGCGGGCGGTCGGGTCGTTCGTGAACTTCGGCGCAGATTACCTCGAGCCGGCTGTGATCCACTACGGTGGTCACGGCGCGGTCGTGATCGGCGAGATAGACGGGCGGGTAACGAGTCGTGTGGAGGCGATCCGCGATGCGTGGCGCGACTTCGATCAGCGTGCGATCGTGACGCCGAACATCTGGGGTTTCCTGTGGGGTAAGGAAGCGTATGGTGCTATGCTGTTCGCCACGGCGCTCACCAACGCGTCGATCGCTGACGCGCTGGCGAACCCCGCGCATCGCGATCTGTACATTGGGCTCGCTCGAGAGATCAACGCCGTCGCCCGCGCGCGCGGCGTGACGCCGGAGGCGTTCGACGGCTTCGATCCGTTGGCCTACGAGCCTAACGCGGCGGAGGGCGCGGCCGAGCGGTCGCTCGACGCGCTCGTCGCGCACAATCGCCGTTCCGCCAAGACTCATAGCGGTATCTGGCGTGACATCGCGGTCCGCAAGCGTCCAACGGAGGTCGACGCGCAGCTCGGGATCGTCGTGGCCCTCGCGCGGGAAGCTGGCGTGCCGACGCCGCTCACTGAGCGGCTCGTCCAGCTCGTGCACGACGTCGAGCGGGGCGCACGACCGCAATCGCTCGATACGCTGGAGCAGCTTTTCGAACCGTATGGGGTCAGAGTCGTAACGGATCATTCCAACGCGGCCGCGTTGGAATGATCCGTTACGACTCTGACCCCATACGGGGCGATTCCTTTCGCGGCAAGACGGCCATCGTCACGGGCGCCGCGCACGGGTTCGGGCGTGTGATCGCGCTCGCGTTTGCGGATCGTGGCGCGAGCGTGTGGGCGTGCGATGTCATCGAGGATGAGCTCCGCGAGACCAAACACCTTGCGGCTGGTAGTGGCGCGTGCCACGCGCGCGTCATGGACGTCACCGACAAGCGGGCCGTGGATGCGACCGTCGCCGAGGCAGCGCATGCGACCGGACGCGTCGACATTCTCGTCAACAACGCGGGCGGTGTGCTGGGTCAGGTTGGTCGACCGCTCGAGGAAGTGTCGGCGGCCGATTGGCAGAAGATCTTCGACGTGAATGTCACCGGCGCGTTCCTGTGCGCGCAGGCGGTGGCTCCCGGCATGAAGGCGGCGCGTAGCGGCCGCATCATCAACATCTCGAGCGGTGCCGGGCTCGGGGTGAGTCTCACCGGCATCCAGGCGTACGCGTCGGCCAAGGCCGCCCAGATCGGCCTAACGCGGCAGCTGGCACACGAGCTCGGGCCGTGGGGGATCACGGTCAACAACATCGCGCCCGGGTTCGTCCGCTCGAATCCCACGACCGAGCGGCAGTGGGAATCTTACGGCGAAGCGGGGCAGCGCAGGCTCGTCGAGGGCATCGCGCTCAAGCGCCTTGGCTCGCCAAACGACATCGCGTATGGCGTTCTGTTCTTCGCATCGGACGGTGCCGGCTGGATCACCGGGCAGGTGTTGTCGATCGATGGCGGCAAGTAAGACCGTACCGGTCAGGACCACGAGTATTCGGCACGCGAACCACGAACGCTAAAAGCGCTGACGGCGCTCCGCGCCGCCGCAGGACGCGCTGCGTTTTTTTTCAATCCGTCGCTTCTCTCGAGACCGCACGGCGTGCTCGGCGCCCGGCGCGAAGCGCCGTTCGCGTGCTCAGCGTTCGTGGTTCCCTCTCGCGATGACAATACTCAACCAAAGAGCGAGACCTTCGGTGCTTTCCCCAAGGCCGCTACGCTGATACCGTTGCGACAGTCCGCCGGTTCACCCGATCCGAGAGGCGCCGATGCAGCCCAGGCTCTGGTCGTCAGTGGTGTTGCTCCTCGTTACGTCGACGATGTCCGCCCAGACCAAAACCGTCGCCGAGCGACTCGGCCTCCCGGCGGACACGAAGCTGCTGATCCTGCACGCCGACGACCTCGGCGTCGCTCACTCGGTGAACGCGGCCAGCTTCGACGCGCTCGACAAGGGAGCGGTGTCGTCCGCGAGCATCATGATGCCTACGCCGTGGGTCACCGAGGTCGCCACGTACGCCAGGCAGCACCCTAACGCGGATCTCGGGCTTCACCTGACCCTGACGAGCGAGTGGCTCACCTATCGGTGGGGCAGTGTGGAATCGAAGGACAAGGTCCCGACGCTTCTCGACTCGACGGGGACGTTCCCGAGTGACGTGCCACCGGTTGTGGCGCGGGCCAAGCCGGCCGAGGTCGAGCGAGAGCTCCGCGCGCAGGTGGAGCGAGCGATGGCGCTCGGAATTCGTCCGACGCATCTCGACAGTCACATGGGCACGCTGTTCACGACACCGGAGCTCATCGCCACCTATGTGAAGGTCGCGCACGATTACCATCTGCCGTTCCTCGCGATGAAGACCTCGCCGTTTGGCGGCGTACCCATGCCGGTCTCGTCGAAGGATGTCCTGGTCGACGCGGTGGTCATCGCCGGGCCCGAGGTTCCGCGCGACCAGTGGAAGGCGTTCTACCTGAACGCGATCGCCACCCTCAAGCCGGGTCTCACCGAGATGATCGTGCACCTCGGCCACGATGACGCGGAGCTGCAGGCGGTCACGGTGGACCACGAGCCGTACGGTTCGGCGTGGCGGCAGCGCGACTACGACGTCGTCACCGGCCCGGAGTTCACGAAGGCGCTGCAGGACCACAAGGTGAGGTTGGTGACCTACAGGGAGCTGCAGAAGTTGACCCAGTAACCATGAGTCTCGAGCGCAGCGCCGATTCATCGGATCCGTCCGAGCCGCGCGACACCGCGGCGCCGGGCCCCCAGCGACCGCGTACGGTCGCGGAGCGTCGATTCGCGGAGCGGGCGTCGGAGTTGACGACGCTCGACCTACCGGCCCGGTTCGCGCGCATGTACGAGACGAACCTGTGGGACAACAGCGAGTCGCGCTCGGGCGACGGGTCGAGTCTCGCGTCGACTGCGGGCGTGCGCGCGAGTCTGCCGAATCTGCTTCGCCAACTCGAGGTGCGGCGCGTGCTCGACGTCCCGTGTGGCGATTTCCACTGGATGGCCCACGTGGACCTCGCCGGCGCCGGCGTGGTGGCGTACGTGGGCGGGGACGTCGTGGACGCGATCGTACAGGCGAACAACGCGCGCTACGGCCGGCCGGGACGGAGCTTCGTGCGCGTCGACCTAACGAGCGGGCCGCTGCCCGCCGTGGCCGGCCAACCAGCGGATGCGGTGCTCTGCCGCGACTGCCTGGTGCATCTGTCGTTCGCCAACATCGCGCGCGCGATGCGGGTCGTTCGGGATAGCGGAGCGCGATACCTGATCACCACGGCCTTCCTCGAGCAGTCGGCGAACATCGATATCATCGACGGCAACTGGCGCCCGCTCAACCTCGAACGTCCGCCGTTCAATCTGCCGTCGCCGGTTGCCGTGCTGGTGGAGGGATGCGAGGAGGAGGGCGGCGCGTTCGCCGACAAGGCGCTCGGCGTGTGGCCGGCGGAGGACCTTCCGGTCTACGTACCAGATCGCTAGGCCTGAACCTCCTGAACACCAAACGGCCAGCGGGCAGTTTTCCACGACCAGGCGAGAAACGTCACGCACCCCAACCCGAGCACGCCCACGCCGAACAGGATCACCTCCCACTGCGTGGTCGCGAACACGAAGATCCACCCCGCGAGTGCGACGAGCGCCGGCACGGGGTACAGCCACATGCGATATGGGCGTGGCAGATGCGGGGCGTGACGGCGCAACAGGATCAGCCCGACCACCTGTCCCATGAACTGCACGAGGATTCGCGTGACGATGAGCGCGTCGATCACCGTACCTAACGAAAAGAATCCCGCCACGATCGAGAGCGCGCCGAGGACCAGGAGCGAGACGTAGGGGAAGTCCTTCGTCGCGTGCAGCCGGCCAAACGCGCGGAAGAAATAGCCGCTCTGGGCCGCGGCGTACGGGATGCGCGAGTAGCCGAGCAGCAGCGCGAACACCGAGCCGAACGCGGTCCACAATACGAGGAGCGTGAAGATCGTCGCCACGCGGCTCCCGTAGATCCGCTGCATGAACACCGACACGATGAAGTTCGACTCCGGGTGCGACGACGCCGGGACGAACTCGCGCCACGGGATCACGCCGATGATCGAAAGGTTGATCCCGATGTAAATGACCGCGACGGCCGCGGTGCTGATGAGGATCGATCGCGGGATCACGCGCCCCGGGTCACGCACCTCGTCGCCGATGTAGCAGACGTCATAGTACCCGAGGTAGTCGTAGATCCCCACGCGCGCCGCGGCGCCGAGTCCGAGGAAGAAGCCTAACGAAAAGTTGAACGCGCCCGGTGGAACATCGAACGCGACCCGCGCGTCGAAGTGCCCCGCGCCCGTCACGATGACCGCGAGCACGGTGATGAGCGTACCGACCCACAGCGACACCGTGATCCGCGCGATCGAGTGAATACGCCGGTACAGCAGTGCGACGTTGATCACGCCCAGCGCGGTGATCAGCACGATCGTGCCGCCGCGCGTGAGGCCGCTCCAGAGATAGCCGGCGTACTGCGCGAACCCGATATAGCCCGACGCGATCTCCAGCGGCCCACTCAACACGAACTGCCAGACGAACAGAAATCCCATCAGGCGTCCGAAGCGTGCCTGCCCGAACGCCGCGCGCAGGTAGTTGAACGACCCGCCGGAGCCTGGCATGGCCGCGCCCAGCTCGCTCCACACCATGCCATCGCAGATGACGATCACCAGCGCGACCACCCATCCGAGCAGCGCTTGCGGCCCACCCATCGCTGACATGAGCAGGGGAATCGTGATGAACGGCCCCGCGCCCATCATGTTCGTCATGTTGAGCGCCGTCGCGCTCAGGAGACCGAAGCGCCGGACCAGGCGATGCGGTTCGGGCGGCGTCTCGAAGTCGCCCGTCATTCCCGTCGGGGGAGCCTCCGATCGAGTCGGCGTGCTAGCGCCGCCCCTTTCGGCGCAGTGCTTCGGCGATCGCCTGCTCGGCCAGGGGCGCCATGATTCGGTAGCCGGCCTCGTTAGGGTGAACGCCGTCGCTCGCGAGATTCGCTTTCATCCCCTGCCGCTCGTCGGCCATGGCCGAGTGGTAGTCGAGGTACACCGCGTGGTGCGCTGCCGCGTACTGCTTCAGCCACGCGTTGAGCGCCACGATCTTCGGTGCCGGTGTGAGGCCCGGCCGCCACGGATAGTCGAATACGGGCAGCACGGAGCTCAGCACCACGGCGATCCCGTTCGCCTGCGCGAGCTCCGACATCGACGCGAGGTTGTCCTCGATCATCTCGATCGTGGATGGGCCCGTATTTCCCGCAATGTCGTTCGTTCCCGCGAGAATGACGACGACGGCTGGCTTGAGCGCGATCACGTCCTGCCGGAAGCGCACGAGCATCTGCGGCGTCGTCTGTCCGCTGATGCCGCGGTCGATGTACGGTTTCCCGGCGAACATGGTCGGGAAGTATTTCGCCCATCCCTCGGTGATCGAGTTTCCCATGAACACGACGCGGTTCTCGCCGGCCTTCGGCGGACTCAGCGCCTCGTTCTCGGCCCGGTACCTTTGGAGGTACGGCCAGTCGTTTTTGAGACGCTCGTCGTCGGTCTGTGCGCTCGCGTGTTCGAGAGGCAAGGCCATCAGGGCGATGATCCCCGCGTAAAGCAGCGCAGCTGGGCGCAAGGCGTGCATGCGGTACCCTCGGTGAGGAACGGACAAGAGAATGGAGGGCGCGAGGTGAAAATCGCAACCTGGAACGTCAACGGCGTTCGCGCTCGCCAGGCGCAGCTCCAGGAATTCATCAATCAGGAGCAGCCCGACGTCCTGTGTCTGCAGGAGATCAAGGCGTCCGTGGACCAGCTGCCCATGTGGCTCTGCGAGATCGAGGGCTACTGGTGCTACTGGCACGGCACGAAAGGGTATTCGGGCGTCGCGCTGCACGTGCGGAAGGAGGCGATTCCCGAGCGCCCGCACTTTCACCATCCAGCGTTCGACTACGAGAGCCGGATTGTCGTGGCGCGCTTGCCGAGCCTAACGGTCGCGTCGATCTACGTGCCGAACGGCGGAAAGGACTTCGACGCGAAGATGCGATTCCTCGAGTCGGTCGACGCGTTCGCGGCGGAATTCGAGGCGACCGGTGAGCCGCTCGTCCTGTGCGGCGACATGAACGTGGCGCTCACGGACATGGACGTGCACCCGAAGGAGCGGAAGCCCGGCATCATCGGCCAACGGCCCGACGAGCGCGCGCTGATGGACCGCATCGTCGGCCATGGGCTCGTGGATGTGCATCGTCGCATGGAGCCGGACAATCCCTGGCTCTTCACGTGGTGGGCCCCCTGGCGTAGCATGCGGCAGCGCAACATCGGCTGGCGCCTCGACCTGATCCTCGCGAGTCGTGCGATCGCCGACCGGACGGTTTCGTGTGTCGTGCAGCGGGAGGTTGGAACGAGCGACCACGGTCCGGTCGTCGCCGTCTTCGACGACCCGCCCAACTCGGGCGCCTAACGCTGACGTGGCCGCTTGGACGCCGGCCGTTTCTTGCCAGCATGGCCGCCGCTCGTCGCCTGCCGCCCGCCGCCTGCCAGCAGCTCAGCGGGCGCCTGGCATCGCCAGGCTTCCTCGAGCAGCACGCGAAGCTCCGTGGCGTTCACCTCGGCGAGCCGCACCAGGACTGCCGGGAATCCGTTGTAGTGCGGCTCGGTGAAGAACTTCGTCGGCTCGGCTGAGATGAGCGCTTCCTTTTGACCTTCGTTGGCGACGCGGACCGCGAGCACGGCGGGGTTGGCGACGCGCGGCTTCTTCGGCTGGATGCGTTCCATCCACACCCACGCAAATCCCTTGAGCTTGTCCTTGTTGCGGACGGAGAAGGCGAACCTGTCGTCGCCTTCTTCCGCCTCGGGGAAGGACAGCGCGATACGACGCGCGTCGGCTTGGCTAGCCACCGGCGTCCGTTGCTGGCAGGGCGTGCACGTTAGGTGGCGTTGCCGAGTCTCGCTTGCAGACGACTGATACCGTACGCCAGAAAATCCCGATAGCCGTCGGCTCGCTGGCTTTCGAGATGCTCCTTCGCGAGCGCGATGATGGCTCGTGCCTCATCGAGGCGTCCAAGCGCTGTGAGTGAGCTCGCGAGATTGAGATACAGCGACGGAAAGAGCTCGGTCGTTCGTCCATCCGACACGCGCTCGGCGTGGGTCACGGCAAGCGAGTTCCAACGAAGTGTCTCGTCCGGCGTAGGCTGATGCCGAGCGAGGTAGTGCGCGGCGATCGCAGCGTCGTAGTCGTTTCGGCGCGCGTCCCACGCTTGCTGGAACAGGCGGCGCGCCTCTTCGGGCTCGCCGTCGCGTTCCATCCCCGCCGCACAGAGGAGGACTACGGGGTTGTTCGGGTCGATGGGCATGGCTGATCCGCGTTACTTTGTCGATTCACGCCTTCAATGCCGTACCGCGATCGGGAGATTTACTTGGCTACGTTCCTCAACGGAATAAGCGTTGTCACGATAGCCCAAAATGTGCCGGGGCCTCTCGCGGCGGCGAAGCTACGGCAAGCCGGCGCGACCGTTACGAAGATCGAGCCGCCTTTGGGCGATCCGTTTCTCGAGCTCTCACCCGCGTGGCACGCGGAGATGCACGTCGGGATTCCGATCGAGCGGCTGGATCTGAAGTCCGGGGACGGACAGGCTCGTCTCTCCGCGCTACTGGGCAATGCGGATGTGCTCCTCACCAGTCAGCGTCCGTCAGCCTTGGCGCGCCTCAACCTCGACGCCGACAGCCTGCGTGCGCGATTCCCGCGGCTGCGCGCACTTCGCATCGTGGGATCGCTGCGCGATCCCGAGCGGCCGGGGCATGACCTCACGTACCAGGCGGAAGCCGGGCTCCTTGGCGACGGCATGCCGTGTACGCTCACGGCTGACGTGATGACGTCGGAGCAGGCGTTCGCCGCGGCGCTCGCGTTGCTGCGGATGCCGCGTGGGTCCGTGATCGATGTTGGGCTGGTCGAGAGTCTCGATCCATTCATGGCGCCGCTGCGCCATGGTCTCACATTACCCAGCGGTACGCTCGGTGGCGGTGCTCCGCGCTACGGTCTGTATAAGACCAAGTCGGGACGAATCGCCGTAGCGGCGCTCGAACCGCACTTCGAGCGGGAGTTGTACCAGCATTTCGAGCTGCCGGTGGGCTCGGATCCGTCGCCGTGCTTTCTCGAACGCACGGCCGCCGAATGGGAGCGGTGGGCCCGCGAGCGGGGGCTGCCGATCGTGGAGGTACGATAACGAATCGGGTCGCGGAATTTTGTCGCCGATCGTACGGCGCGGCGCAGGCATCGAGGTCGGGCAATTGGCCGTAACGGCAAGACCTAACGCGGATTTGAAAGCGATTACGCGGATGTTCGCGGATTTGCTCCGCGGGCGGAGACGCCTCCGACGGCACGTCCGGTCTCTCATCTTTCTTTGTTGAACGACCTCGGGAAGCCCATGCGCCCCGAGCCGGATTACTCCGGATCACTTCCAGCTTGGTCGTGATTTCTTTGAACTGCCTCGGGGCGCACTGAACCGGCATCCCGAGCCAGTTCACAAAGAAAGTGAAGATCCGGACGCGGTCGCCGGAGGGTTCAATGCCCTCGGAGCACATCCGCGAACATCCGCGTAATCGCTTTCAAATCCGCGTTAGGTCTTGCCGTTGCGCCTCCGTCCCGGTCTCGATGCCAGTTATCGCGCGATGATGCCGAGCCTAACGATTTCCGGTCGCCGTGACAATGCCGGCAGGAGTTGCCGCTGCCTCCGCGGCGATCGCGTACGACTCGAGCCTCGCCGAGTGGTCGTAGATCTGCGACGCGACCATCAGCTCGTCCGCGGCGGTCCGCTCGATGATACTCGCCAACCCCGCGCGAACCTGCTCGCGTGTGCCCACGACACTGAACGACAACATGTCGGCCAACATTGCGCGCTCAAACGGGGCGAGCGACGACTCGAAGTCCTCGGCCGGTGGCTTGAGGGGGCCCGGGCGACCGCGACGAAGGTTGATGAACGCCTGCTGCAATGACGTGAACAATCGCCGCGCCTCCGCCTCCGACTCCGCCGCGAAGACATTCACGCCGACCATCGCGTATGGACGCTCGAGCGTCTCCGATGGCTGAAACCGCGAGCGATACAGGTCGAGCGCCTGCTCGAGCAGCGCGGGTGCGAAGTGCGACGCGAACGCGAACGGCAGCCCGAACGCCGCCGCGAGCTGCGCGCCGAATAGACTCGAGCCGAGGATCCAGATCGGTACGTCGAGTCCGGCGCCAGGAACCGCGCGCACTGCTTGTCCAGGCTCCGCCGGGCGGAAGTACGCCATGAGCTCGAGCACGTCCTGCGGAAAGGAATCCGCCGCCTCCGGCGAACGGCGGAGCGCCCGTGCCGTTACCTGATCGGAGCCAGGCGCGCGGCCGAGTCCCAGATCGATCCGCCCGGGAAACAGTGACGCGAGCGTTCCGAACTGCTCGGCGATCACGAGCGGCGAATGGTTAGGCAGCATGATGCCGCCAGCACCGACACGGATGGTCGACGTTCCGCCCGCGACGTGCGCGATGAGGACGGACGTCGCCGCGCTCGCGACGCTCGGAATGTTGTGGTGCTCCGCCAGCCAGAACCGCCGGTACCCCAGGCGCTCCGCGTGACGAGCGAGGTCGAGACTATTGCGAAACGAAGTCGCGGCGTCGCCGCCTTCGACGATGGGGGCGAGATCGAGAACCGAAAGAGGAATCACGAGCGTGAAACGGCTGCAGCATCATGGTGTGGTCGGCGTGGCATCCGGGCCGGTGTCGGCCTCGCCCGCGCCGCGCGGGACGAACAGGACTGCCACGAATGCTAAGCCCGTGTAGCACGCCATGACGATGAACATCGCGCGATAGCCATTCAGG